>TARA_R110002072_G_scaffold22383_4_pt1 | contig 26689 bp, 24 predicted proteins | sample TARA_R110002072 | Tara Oceans TARA_R110002072 (sample SAMEA4397118) | marine metagenome | biome: Polar Biome; feature: [SRF] surface water layer (ENVO:00010504); material: water (ENVO:00002006), including particulate matter (ENVO:01000060) such as... | depth 5 m | reverse complement strand
GACATCGCCGCCGCCAGCCAGATGGATCGCCTCGGGCAGGAAATGCGGCGTTCCGATCAGCACCAGCACCAGCAGCGCCGCGCCCGTCCACAGCAGTTTTGCCAGCGCCTCGTGAGGCTCGCGGCGCAGCAACCACACCGGGAAGGCCAGCACCGGCAGCGCCAGCAGCGGCGCGCTCCAGCCCGGCGTCAGCAGGAGCAGCGCACCATAGACCAGCGCAAGGCCCGACCCGAGCAGCCGCGCAAAATCGCTGGGCACCGCCGTGCGGTCGATTCGCGCCGCCGCAGCCAGCGGAAAGCCCGCGAGCAGCGCGCAGGCCAGCGCCAGCCACGGCTCGACCGGATCGGCGTCGAACTGGCCGAACTTGCCATAGGCCACCAGCGCCAGCGCGGGGGCGACCCCGGCGATCTGCCACAGGTCGAAACTTCGCGCCTGACCGCGCAGCGCCAGCGCCAGCGCCAGCGGCACCGCGGCGAAGACCAGCGCCAGCCCGGCGCCCACCACCGCGAAAAGCGCGGGATCGGGCGCGCTCCATTGCGCGAGCAGCAGGATACCCACCGCCGCGGCCACGCCATTGGCTTCGCGCAATTCGGGCCGCCGCCAGCCGAACCCCGCCAGCGTGCCGCCCAGCAGCAGGTAGAAGCCCCAGGCGAGCGGCGCATGACCGCCCTGCGCGACCAGCACCGCAAGCTGGAGACTGGCGAGCCCGGCCGAGCCCAGCCGCAGCATCCGCCCGAAACGCGTCGCCCCCGCCAGCGCGGGCAGCACCGCGCCCAGCACGACGAAGTAGAGCCCCAGCGCGAGGATATCGGCGAAGCCTGGATCGCCCGCGATCAGCAGCAGCGCGCCCCAGCCGAGCCCGCCGACCAGCGCGGTCATCCCCATCCACGGCCGCTGCTGGCTGCGCCCCGAGAACGTCAGCCCGGCGGTGACCAGTCCGAGATAGAGCGCCAGCAGCGGCAGATTGGCTTCCTCGCCGCCGACCAGCGCGGGCGCGGCGAACCCGCCGACCAGCCCCAGCACCGCGCTGGGCAGGCCGAAACGGAACGACAGCGCGATCGCCCCCGCGGTCACCAGCGCCAGCCCGAGGAAGGCGAGCGTCTGGCCCATCAACCCGTACTGGCTGCCCGCGAGGTAGAAGCCGGCATAGAGCGTCGCCAGCCCGGCGCCCGCCAGCGCCTGGCGCACGCGCGGATCCGCGACCCGGCGCTCGAAGCGATAGGCGAGTTCGGCACCCGCCAGCAGCAGCAGGCCGAACGCGAACGCCAGCCCGACCCGCACCGAGGGCGTCAGCAGACCCGCTTCGATCGAATAGCGCACCGCGAACACGCCCGCGACCGCCAGCGCCACCCCGCCGCCCCAGATCGGCAGACGGCGCCCGAAGATGTCCTCGAAGTCGAATTTCTCGCGCCAGTGAGGCGGCGATGCTTCGGGTTCGTCCTGCCCCTGGACGTCGCCAGGCCCAGGCTCGGATAGAGACGGCCCGGATAGCGGCAGCTCGGGGACCGGTGCGGTATCGGTCTGCGCGGCGGAGTCTTCATCGGATCGCACCAGCGCGACGCTGGGGACCGAGACCCATGGACTGCGGGCCGCTCGTGCGTCGGTTTCGGGAGCCGGGTTTTGGGCAGGGGAATGCGCAGGACCCGATCGGTCGCCCGCGCCGTCGCCCGTCAGCCTAGTCAGCGCGGCGTCGATCCGCTCCTGCTGCTGCGCGAGCATGGCCAGAGCGCGTTCGGCGCGGGAGAGGCGATGCCAGAGAACGGCCGCGGCGCCGCACAGCGCGATGATGACCAGCCATTCCACGCGCCACGTCCCCTCTTCGCCGCCAAGCTAACCGGCTTTGGGTTCCCCGCAAAGCCTCGATGCCACCCGCCCGGTGTTTAGATCCCGCCGGGGGTGAAATCGTAGCCCGCGGTGGCGAGCCCGTCGCACAGGCTGTCGACGCAGCTCGCCAATTGATCGGCATCGGTCGAGCGGACCACGAAATTGGCGCCGACCCGGCCTTCGCGAAAGAAGGGATAGCTGCCGATCTGGCAGGCGGAATGCGCCTGCTCGACCTCGCGCAGCACTTCGGCCACCTCGCTCTCGGCGGTCCAGCAGCCGATCGTCTCGGTGATCAGCACCGCGCCGCCCTCGAGCGTCCCGGTGAGCGCGTCGAGCATCCCGGCGGTGATATGCGGCACCCCCGCCATCAGATGGATATTGCCCAGCTTGATGCCGGGTGCGCCCGACATTCGGTTGGGGATCAGCTCGGCACCTTCGGGAACCCGCGCCATCCGCAGCCGCGCCTCGGTCAGCCCGCCGGGCTTGTCGGCATAATAGCGGGTCAGCAGCGCGCGCGCCTCGGGGTGGACGATCACCTCGACGCCCAGCGCTTCGGCCACCGCATCGACGGTGATGTCGTCATGCGTCGGGCCGATCCCGCCGGTGGTGAACAGATAGTCGTTTTCGCTGCGCAAGGCGTTCACCGCTGCCACGATCCGCGCCGTGACATCGGGCACCACGCGCACTTCGGACAGGCGGATGCCCTGCACCTGAAGCCAGCTGGCGACCTGCGCGATGTTCTTGTCGTGGGTGCGGCCGGAAAGAATCTCGTCCCCGATGACGACGAGACCGGCGGTCCAGATGCGTTCGTTCATGCCGACTGGCTTAGCCCGGAGCAAAGCCGCTGGCTACTGTGCGGCGAGGGTGTCGCAGCATGCATCCGAAACTACTTAATTCTTCGGGGCGGACGGGATCCTCAACGCATGAAGGTTTTGGAAACGGAAAAGTCCGTCATCGTGCCTTTGCTGGCAGCCCACATTTTCTCGGGATGAGCGGTAACTTCCATAATCGTATATCTCCATATTGGAGCGTCCGTCTGTTGATATACCAATCCAAGCAGATAAGATGGCCACCCGCCGTTCTGCGTAAAACCTCTTTCGGTATAGCCCGAAAGATCAAGTTTACTTTCATGGTTTATGAGCAAACTTTGGCCAGGAGCCAACGCCAAGGATTGGTACCTAAGAGTTTCGTTGGATGGCGCGATGAACTCTTCAAAGTCAATGCGGCCCTCCCTTTGCCTTTCTAAGCATGCATTAGGGACGACATAGATTGCGGGACTTTGGCCAGTATTCCGAACCTTTAGTGAGTACGAAAGCCAAGTATTGCCACCCTTCACGGCTAATGGTCCCATGCTGGCGATCTCAACAGATAGCCATGGTCTCTGAGCTTGTTCAGTTAGGACATTCTGCCGAACCATGGCAGCAGTAGCGTCACGCGCTTCCCGCGCCATTTCGGCCGTTTTTAAAAAGGTATCTCTCAAGTAACGAAGGGCAATCCAAGAGATAAGCGTAGTAAGTGCGGAAATTATAGTAAGAATCGCCGCCCATCGCGCCATCCACTGCTGGGCATCCAGATCCTGATCGCTTTGGGCTTGCTCACGAGCGGAACTCATCTCGTCGTAAATACAATCCGCGAAGGCACCCACTTCAGCATCTTTACAGGCAATAAGCGAATTGCGTTTCGCGACCTGCGTATACTCGTAGGACCGGTTATCTCGAGCCTCACTTTGATAACCATGGAGATAAGCAAGATATCCGACGAGCACGCACGACAGTAAAATTGCCAATCCGACGCCTAAGCCTTCATTCAACGCCTTATTGCGGCCACCTTCATCGCTGTCAGACATTGAACGAGATAAACCGCCTTAATTTGTCGAGGTCGTTCTGTTCCTGATATCTGGCGGAAAGTCTATGGGCGGCATCATAGACGCGTAATCGCCTCACAGAACGGATCTTGGGTCGCCTTGTGCCTACACTGCAGTGTCGTAGGGACTCGGCCGCTACTCCGCCGCTTCGAGCCGTTCCTCCCTGTGTGCCGCATCGGCGTCGGCGCGGCGCAGGGCGAGCACGCCGTCCTCGATCGGATCGCTCGCCATCCGCTTGCGGTCGACGACATATTCCTGGTTGAGCCGCCAGGGATAGGCGACTGCGTTCTTCGGCATGATCTGCTTGGCACGCTGGATATAGCCGCTGGAGAAATCGAAGATGTCGTCCTCGACCAGCGCATGATCCTCGGCCAGCACCGGCACCGCGATATCGGCGCCCTTGGCCTTCATCGCATTGAGCACGCGGCAGATATAATCGGAGTTGAGATCCGCGCGCAGCGTCCAGCTGGCGTTGAGATAGCCGAACACCACCGCGAGATTGGGCAGGTTCGAGAACATCACCCCCTTGTAGTAGAAGCGGTTCGCGAAATCGACGCTCTCGCCATCGACCGAGACCGCGATCTTGCCCGCCACCGCCAGCTTGAGCCCGGTCGCGGTGACAACGATATCGGCGGGCAGGAAGCGGTCGTCTGCCAGCCGCACGCCGCCCTGCTCGAACGCCTTGATCTGCCCGGTGACGATCTCGGCCTTGCCGCTCTTGATCGCATTGAACAGATCGTCGTCGGGCACCAGGCACAGCCGCTGGTCCCACGGATCGTAGGGCGGGGTGAAGGTGGCGCGGTCGAACTTGTCGCCCAGCGCCTTCTCGATCTTCTTGTAGAGGAACTCCTTCACCTTCTCGGGCTTGGTGCGCGCGCGCTTGAAGCCGATGTCCTGCATTGTGATGTTCTTCCAGCGGGTCAGCCGGTAGGCCATCTCCTCGGGGAGGAACTTGCGCAGCAGGTTCGCCAGCCGGTCCTTGGCCGGGCGCGAGAACATCCAGGTCGGGGTGCGCTGGAGCATGGTGACCTTGGCGGCCTTGCCGGCCATCGAAGGGGTGATCGTTACTGCGGTCGCGCCCGAGCCGATCACCACCACCTGCTTGCCGGCATAGTCGAGATCGTCGGGCCAGAATTGCGGGTGGATCACCTGGCCCTCGAACGCGCCGAGATCGAAGCCTGGGTCGTAGGGCTCGTCGTAATCGTAATAGCCCGAGCCGAGGTAGAGGAAATTGGCCGTGAGCCTTTTGTGTTCGCCCTCAGCGGTTTCGATCTGCACCGTCCAGCGCGCGGTGGCGCTGTCGAAATCGGCGGCGATCACCTTGTGGCCCAGCCTGATGTGCGGGCGGATGCCGCGCTCGTCCACGATGCGGTGGAGATAGTCGAGGATCGCGGGCGCATCGGCGATCGATTTCTCGTGCTTCCAGGGTTCGAAATCGAAGCCCAGCGTGTGCATGTCGCTGTCCGAGCGGATCCCGGGATAGCGGAACAGGTCCCAGGTGCCGCCCAGATTGTCGCGCCGCTCGAGGATCGCATAGCTGACATGCGGCGACTTTTTGGTCATATGCGCGGCCATGCCGATCCCGGAAATCCCCGCTCCCACGATCAGCACGTCGAAATGGCTGGCCTGTTCGGTCATCTTTGCTCTCCTAATCCCGGGAGCGAAGGTAACTCACTGCTCGCCGCGGCGCCAGCCCCGTTGCGCAATGCAACCCGTCTGCGCTAGCGGCGGGGCATGAAAGCCCATTTTCTCGCCGCTTCCGCGCTTTGTCTCGCCTCCATGGGTCTTGCCGGACCCGCCTTCGCGCAGTCGGCGGAGGCGGAAGAAACGCGGGCGGAGCCGGGGACCGCCCCGGAGACCGCGCCACTGATCGTGGTCACCGGCGAGGGCCTGCCCGACACGCCCTCGGTCACTGCCTATGCCAGCCGCGAGATTTCGCGCGAGCAGATCGTCTCCGCGCCCTCGGGGCGGATCGAGGAGGTGCTCGGCGCGGTCGCGGGGTTCCAGCAGTTCCGCCGCTCGGACAGCCGCTCCTCGAACCCCAGCGCGCAAGGCGTGACGCTGCGCGCGCTCGGCGGCAACGCCACCAGCCGCGCGCTGGTGCTGCTCGATGGGGTGCCGGTCACCGATCCCTTCTTCGGCTATGTCCCCTTCACCGCGCTGGCGCCCGAACGGCTGGAAAGCATCCGGGTGACGCGCGGCGGCGGGGCGGGGCCCTTCGGCGCGGGCGCGCTGGCGGGGACGATCGAGCTTGAAAGCGCGGGGCCGGCGACGCTGCCGCCGCTGGGCGCCACCGCGCTGGTCAACGACCGCGGCGGGACCGAGGCCTCCGCGCTGCTGGCGCAGGAGCTGGGCGCGGGCTTCGTCACCGCTGCGGCGCGCTGGGACCGCGGGCCGGGCTTCTTCACCACGCCCGAGGACCAGCGCGTCCCCGCCTCCGCGCGCGCCGGCTACGAGAGCTGGTCGCTGGCCTTGCGCGGTGTCGCGCCGCTGAGCGAGACGCTCGAGCTGCAGGCGGCCGGGCTGGTGTTCGACGACCAGCGCACGCTGCGCTTCGAGGGCGCCGACAGCAGCGCCAGCGGCGCCGACGCAAGCCTGCGCCTGGTCGGCCGCGGCGCCTGGGCCATCGATGCCCTCGCCTATGTTCACACGCGCAATTTTACCAATCTTGTCATCAGCTCCTCCCGCTTCACCCGCGTCCTCGATCAGCGCAACACCCCCACCACCGGGATCGGCGGCAAGCTCGAACTGCGCCCTCCGGTTGGCAGCGACAACGTACTGCGCTTAGGGCTCGACTACCGCCGCGCCGAGGGCGAATTGCAGGAGGACGCCTACAGTGCCTTCACCGGCGCGCTCACCGAAACCCGGCGAGCCGGCGGCGCCACCAGCGACATCGGCCTCTTCGCCGAGAACGACTGGACCAGAGGACCGCTGGTGCTGACCGGGGGGCTGCGGCTCGACCGCACCCGGATCGGCGAGGGCTTCTACATCGCCCGCGATGCCGACCGTGCGCTGGTTACCCAGGAGCTGACCCCGGAGCGCTCGGACTGGACGCTGTCGTGGCGCGCCGGCGCGACCTACGCGCTCGACGAGCAATTGCGTCTGCGCGCAGCCGCCTATCGCGGCCTGCGCCTCCCGACGCTCAATGAGCTGCTGCGCCCCTTCGTGGTCTTCCCGGTTGTGACACAGGCCAACGCGGGGCTCGAGAACGAGCGGCTGGTGGGCTACGAGGCAGGCATCGACTGGTCCCCCCTCGCGGGTGTCGAGCTTGCGCTGACGGCGTTCGACAACCGGGTAAAGGGCGCGATCGCCAATGTCACCATCGGCCCCGATCTGCGCCAGCGGCAGAACCTGCCCGCGATCGAGGCGCGCGGGATCGAGGCGGGACTGCGGGTCGAGAGCGGCGATCTGCGCTTGGATGGCACGCTGACTTACACCGATGCCGAGGTGGCCGGCAGCGGGGCGACACTCGCGCTCGATGGCAACCGTCCTTCGCAGACCCCGCGCTGGGCCGCCGCGGCGTCGCTGGCCTACGAACCGGCCTCGGACTGGCTCGTCTCGGCAACGCTGCGCCATGTCGGCGCGCAGTTCGAGAGCGATGTCGAGACCGATCGCCTCCCCCCCGCGACCACGCTGGGTGCCTATCTGCAAGCGCCGCTGGCGGGCGGCTTCGCGCTGGTGCTGCGCGGCGAAAACCTGCTCGACGAGCGGATCGTCACGCGCAATTCGGACGGCGATATCGATCTGGGCACGCCGCGCACGCTGTGGGCGGGGCTGCGCTACGGGTTCTGAGAGCCCCCGGGCGGGGTCATTCGCCCGCACCGGGTTCGTCCATCGTCCGGACGATATGTTCGAGCACGCTGGGGTGGAGCGGGGTCTCGAACTGGATCCCGATCACGCTTTTCTCGCGCCACCGCACCCGCGCCGGGATCGGGCCGATCGTGCCGACGCGAAAGGTGATGTTGCTGTCGACCGGCAGGACCGAGAACCTGTCGAAGAAGCGGCAGCCGGTCTCCGAGATATCCTTGATCCAGATGTCGCGCGAAGCGCCCACGCGCGAGCGGTAGCGTCCGGCGACCTGCACGTCGTGGCGCGGCTCGCGGCGCTGATTCGGCGCTTCGTGCGCTTCTGTGTCGTTGGTTGGTTCGGACATTGGCTGTGCGATGCGGGCATCGTCCAATCGGTTTGCGACCTGATTCGACAGACCATCTACCACCGCGGTCTTAATACGAAGTGAGCGGGCGCCCGGACAAGCGCGGCCCCGCCACCGCCTCCGCGCCGTGCGGAAGGCAGTGACGGGGCGCCGCAGCCTAGAAGCTCAGCCGTGCGGACAGTTTGATGTTGCGTCCCGCAAGCGGCACGAAGTCCTTGGTGAAGCTCGCGTGGCGGCGTGCGTCGACGTCGAACAGATTGTCGCCCGAGAGGATCAGCATCGTCTCGTTGCGGCCGCCGAAAGGCTTCCATGACACCGAGGCGTTGACCATGGTGTAGCCGTCGGTCGGCATTTCGAAGGATGCGGTCCGATCCTGATCGGCGACCCATTCGGCTTCCACCCGGGCGCCGAAGGCGTCCTGGCTGGCTTCGACACCGCCCAGCACCCGCAGCGCGGGGATGCGCGGCGCGGGGCCGTCGTCCTCGATTTCCGCCCTGGTGTAATCGGCCACACCGTCCACCGTTACCGTCAGCCCGTCGCGGTCGATCAGATCGTAGGCCGCCTGAGCTTCGACGCCGTAATAGTCGGCATCGGATTGCAGGAACTGGAACAGCGGCAGACCATCGGCTTCGAGCCCGGTGTCTATCTCGTAGATGAAATCGTCGAACCGGCTGTAATAGGCCGCCAGCTGGAAACGCGCCGCGCCGGTCGAGCCGCGCAGATAGGCTTCGACCCCGAGGCTGCTCTCCTTGCCGAGTGCCGGATTGCCGATTTCGAAGGCCTGGGTCGCGATATGCGGACCGTTGGAGAACAGTTCCTCGGCCGAGGGCGCACGTTCCACGCGGCTCAGGTTGAGCCCCAGCTTCACATCGGGAGCGATCTCGTAATTGACCCCGCCCGCGATCGAGAAGGCGTTGAAGCTGCGATCGACGGCGGTGATCACCGCATCGTCCTCGAGCCCGATCGCCACGCTGTCGGAACTCACGTCGGTGCGCTCGTAGCGGCCCGACAGTTCCACGCCGAACAGGCCGAGGTCGAATTCCTGCAGCGTGAAAACGCCGTACTGGTCGGTGACATTGGGCGGTACGAAGGCTTCGGCGCCGACCGCGGAGAAGTCACGGGTCGAAGCCTGGAAGCCGGTTACGCCGCGCCATCCGTTGCGCTCGGCCTGGACCAGTTCGAGGCGGGTTTCGAACCCTTGCGTCTCGAACACCGTGCCGACCTCGTCGCCTTCGAATTCGGTGTGCTGATAGTCGGAGAAGCCGGCGCGGAACTTGATCTTCTCGAGGAAGCCCTCGGTGAAGACCTCGCCGCGCAGATCGGCGCGATACTGCTTGAGATCGATCGACACCGGAGCTTCGCCATGTTCTTCGTGGCCTTCCTCCTCCTCGTCGTGCTCCTCCTCGCCCTCTTCGCCATGCGCATGCTCGGCACCGGGCCGCGCCGGAACACCGTAACGACTGTCGAAATAGCTCACCGAGGCGCCCAGGCTGCCGCCTTCGTTGATCAGCGCGAAGCCGGCACCCAGCGTGTAGGTCTCGGTCGCGCTGTTGGGCAGCACGCCGCGCAGATCGGCGAATTCCTGCGCTTCCTCGGCCTCTTCGAGATGGCCTTCCTCGAATTCCTCCTCGGCGACCGCCAGTTGCTCGGCGCGAAGCAGCGGCGAGAGGACATAGCCGCCGACCTCGACGTCGTCGGTCTTGCGATAGCTACCGTCGACATGGACGACGAACTGGTCGCCCAGCGCGACATCGGCTGCGGCGCTGCCGCTGGTGCCGTCATAGGCCGAGGAATAGGAGCCGATCGCATCGATGTGATAGCCGTTCTCGGGCACTGCGCGTGGGATGCGCCGGTCGAGCGCATTGACCGCGCCGCCGATCGCCTGGCTGCCGAACAGCAGTGCGGCGGGCCCGCGGAAGATCTCGATCCGCTCGGTGACCAGCGGATCGATCGTGACCGCGTGATCGACCGAGGTGTTGGAGACGTCGAGCGTGCCGATCCCGTCGGTCAGCACCCGGACCCGCTCGCCCTGAAGCCCGCGAAGCACCGGACGCGAGGCGCCGGGGCTGAAGGAGGTCGCGGAGACGCCCGGCTGGTCGGCGAGAATGTCCCCGATCTGCGGCTCGAGATCGCGCAGCAGATCGTCGCCGGTGACCACGGATGTGCCGGCCAGGATGTCGAGCTCGTCGATGAAGTCGGCAGTGACGATGATCACACGATCCTCATCGCCATGGACCGGGTCGCGAGTTGTCTCGGGGGCAGACTGGGCAAGTACCGGGCTGGCAAGGACAGTGGTCGCCAGCAGCGCAAATTTCTTCAAAACGAATTCTCCGGGGCATAATGTTACAACATCCCATTTTGGATAGGCGGCTTCTCCGCTTTCTGCAAGGTTTGACTTGCGAAAGTGCGCGCCGGGAAGGGCGGTTTTCGCGCTTGCTGTTGATCTCGCCGGCGTCACCCGACATGAAGGGCCGTGGAGAAGCGCCGCGCAGAAGGTGCGTCGTGGGGCCGAAGATGCCTTCGGCCGTACAGGGGGAAATCGCATGGGTCGCATGTCACGCAAATCGGCTGCCGCAGCTTCGGGCTTCGCTATCGCAATCGCCTTGTCGCTCGCGGCGGGCGTACCGGCTGCTGGGGCACAGGACGCCAGTTCAGCGGCATCCGTGGCAGAAGCCGGTGCCGCCCCGGGCATTCCGGAATGGGGCATCGTCAGCAGCGAGCCGGTCCAGATTCGCGTGGTTCCGGAAGCGGCGGGGTCGGACTAGCCCTGCCGCTGGCAGGCCGGGTATGGGGGACGAATGTCGAAAATCGACCACACACGGGGCAGCGATGCGCTTGCTTTTCTTGTCGACCAGCACCTTCCGCCGGTTCCGGAGAACTATACGCTCGCCTATATTGCGCTGACCGATCCCGAATCGCCGATCGGCCAGATGGTCAAGGCGTTCACTGCCGACGGGTTTCGTCTTCGCCAGAACGACGCCGACGAGATCATCCGGCTTCACCTGAGCGGCGCGGTGCGGGCGAGGGCGAGGCCGGATCGGGCGCAGCAGGATGCGCTGCGGCATCAGGCGATCAAACTCGGTGAGGCGGCGTCCTCGGCTGCAGCGGCAACGGGTGCCTTCGCGCGCGAATTGAGCGCCGAGGCGGGAAGCATCGGCGCAGAGGAAGCGCGCACCGTTCAGATCGTCGCCCGGATGATCGAGCAGTCCAGATCCACCGAAATCGATCTCAACGCCACGGCGAGCGAAGTCGCCGCCTTGCGCCAGGAGCTGGAAACCGCGCGCGACGATGCCCAACGCGATCAGCTCACCGGGCTGGGCAACCGCCGCGCCATCGAGCGCCATCTTCAGCGCCTCGCGAACAAGGGAAGCACGCGTCTGGTCGGATTGTGCGACATCGACTTCTTCAAGAGCGTCAACGATCGCTATGGCCACGGGGTGGGAGACCGGGTCCTCAAGCAGGTCGCATCGTCACTCGCGAATGCCTGCGCCCCGCATTTCGTCGGCCGCTGGGGGGGCGAGGAGTTCCTGGTCGTGATGGAGGGCGGCGACCCGGCAGCCGGGCTTGCGCTGCTCGACAAGGCCCGCGCCGATCTCGCCAAACGCGAATTCAAGCTGCGCGAGAACGACGAGCCGATGGGCCAGATCACCTTCTCCGGGGGCGTGGCCATCGCGACTGGCGACCATGCCGACAGCATCGCCGCGATCCACCGCGCCGACGCAGCGCTCTACCGCGCCAAGGCCGAAGGCAGAAACCGCATCCGCTCCGCTTGAGGCGAGCTCGGAACACCGCATAGTCGTTCCTGCTCGAGCGGCTCTTCAACCGCCGGGCCATCGGTACTTTCTGGCGCGCTCGGGCCCATCGCCTTGTCGGCCGGATGCTTCAGGCGATTGGCCTGTCGTACTTCTCCATCATCGTCTCCGTTCTTCTGGATTGCATTCATGCTGTCGCCGGAACGGGGACAAACGCTTTCAGGCCTGGCGATGCGTCAATCTCATATGTATCCCCTTTGCTTTCCGTCGCTTCCAGCTCTGCCGCGAACCAGTCGAAGGTCCTGCGAAGGCCGACCGAAAGCGGAGTGACGGGCTGCCAATCCAGCAGATCGCGTGCCAGGCTGATATCCGGGCGACGGCGTTGCGGGTCGTCCTTGGGAAGCGGATGGCGAGTCGGCGACAGCGGCGCTCCTGCGATCTCGGCCAGCGAATCGATCAGTTCGGCGATCGTGAGTTCGTGCGGATTGCCGATGTTGACCGGAACGAGTTCCGGCATTTCGGCCTCCATCAACCGCATCAGGCCGGCGACGGTATCCTCGACATAGCAGAAACTTCGGGTCTGCTTTCCGTCGCCATAGATCGTCAGCCGCTCGCCGGAGAGCGCCTGACAGATGAAGTTGGAAATGACCCGGCCGTCATCCATCCGCATGTGCGGGCCGTAGGTGTTGAATATTCGGGCCACGCGAACCTCTGCGCGCTGCGAGCGGGCGAAATCGAATGCCAGCGTTTCGGCAGACCGCTTGCCCTCGTCGTAACAGGCGCGCGGTCCGGTGCAGCTGACATTGCCGCGATAGTGCTCGGGCTGCGGATGAATGTCCGGGTCGCCATAGACCTCGCTTGTCGAGGCGAGGAGGAAGCGCGCGCCCGCCTGCTCCGCCAATCGCAGCAGGCGATCGGTTCCAAGGACATTCGTCAGCATCGTATGCTCGGGATCCAACTGGTAAAGGGGCGGAGAAGCGGCGCAGGCGAGATTGTAGATGCGCCTGATCGATCTCGCCTCGCGCATCACTTCGACCGGGAGCGGCTGCGACACATCACCGAGGACGAACCTGAAGCCCTCCAGCTTCTTCAGCATTTCGAGGTTCGATGGCCGCGAAGTCTGCAGGTTGTCGAGGCACAACACCCTCTCTCCGGCTTCGAGCAGTTTCATGCAAAGATGGGAGCCGATAAATCCCGCTCCGCCTGCAACCAGCGTCCAGCCGTTCGGTTCGTTCGTCATACAAGTTCTCCGCTGTGACAAGTTTTCCGCACCGTGGACTTTTCGATCTGGAAGAGGAGATCGGCTTCCAATTGCTCGGCACGGCGTGTGGAACTGTGGTCCTCCAGCACGGCGGCGCGGGCGGCCTCGCCGATTTGTGCGGCGGACAAATCCAGTGCGGCAATCACCTCCGAGGCGCTGTCCGCCAGGATGATCTCGCTTGGTGGGCGCAGGATCGTCTCGATTCCGGACCACCGGTCAGAGATGATCGGCGTGGCGCAGGCCGCTGCCTCGAAGATCCGCACGGACGGCGACCAGCCGGCGGCGATCATGTCGGCCCGGGTGACATTCAGCGCAAAACGCGAAGCGCAGTAGAATTCCGCATGCCGGGCCGGAGGCAGGTGCTCTATGCGCTCGACATTGTCCGGCCAGTCTATCCCCTCGGGATATTGCGGACCGGCCACGGCGAAGCGCAAGTCCGGGCGGCGGCGAGCTGGCTCGAGCAACAGGCGGTCCAGGGTCGGCTGCCGGTCCGGACTGTAGGTCCCGAGATAGGTGAGGTCCCAACGCACCGGGACGTCGAGCGGGCGATAGCGGGAGACGTCGACCGAGCAGTAGAGGGCGCGGGCCCTCGGCGAACTGAATTCCTGCTCCAGCCTTTCCAGCGACGGACCGCCGGAGAACGAGAAATAGGTATCGTAGCCGGGGATCAACTCGCGCGAGAGGTAGTCGCAATCGCTGCGTTCAAGGCGCGCGAGAGTCACCGGCGTATCGATGTCATAGTAGCAGGTCGTGCCTTGTGCATGCTTCTGCACGAAGGCGCCGACGGCAATGCCCTCGGGCACGTAGGAACCCACCATCACGGCATCGGCCCGCGCGATCTCCTCGCGCCAGGCAGCCAGTCCGTGCGGGCTGGCATAGTATTCGAGCCGGCAGAAATCGGGATCGGGCAGATCGCGATGATCGGCATACCAGGGCACGTCGCGCTCGAGGAAAAGCACTTCGTGTCCGCGCGCGGCGAATGCCGACAGGAGCGCACGAAAGGTCGTTGCGTGGCCATTTCCCCAAGAGGAGGAAAGGCTGAGGCCGAGGACGACGAGCTTCATGCCACCACCTCGCGCCGGGTTTCCCGCAGGCGTTTCAACACGCCGTCGACCTCCGCTGCGCGCAATTCGTAGGTGTGTTCCGCGCGAACGCGCGCCATGGCGTTGCGGCCGATCGCGCCGGCCCGCTCCTGCGTCAGTCCCTTGAGATGTTCGGCCACGTCTTTCCCGTCGCGTGCGACAAGCACCTCTTCATCTGGCGTCAGGAACATCTCTATCCCTTCCCAGGAATCGGTAATCAGGCAGGCTCCGGCACCCGCGGCTTCGAAGACGCGGGTGGCGGGTGAGAAACCGATCGCGGCCATCGAATCGCGCGCCACGTTGAGCACCGCGCGCGGCGTGCAGTTGAAGGCATTGTGGGAGCCGGTGCCGACATGGCCGATCGCCGCGACGTTTTCCGGCATCGCCTTGTCTGCCCAGCCATTGCCGCCGATCAGGAATTTCTTTTCCGGCAGTGCGGCTGCTGCGCGGAGGAAGAATTCCTCCACCCGCTTCTCGCGGTCGGGCAGCCGGTTGGCGAGAAAGGCAAGGTTGCTTGCAAAGCGCGGATCGGGCGGCACCGGATGATGTGTGGAGACGTCCAGCGCATTGTAGATCGGCACGCATTCGCGCGCACCGAATTCGCGATAGGCTTCGACCACCTGCGGGCCGCCGCCATAGGTGAAGACGAGATCGAGCTGCGGCAATGCCTGCCGCACCGGGTGATCGGGCTGCCGGCGCATCTCGTCGAGCGTTGCCGCGGCATCGACGTCCCAGTAGATCACAAGCGCATCGGGCCGGGCCTCGTGCAGGACGCCTTCGAGCAATTCACGATCGAACACGCCGACGCCGTTGGCCTTGACCACCACGTCGGCCCCGCCGGCCTCGGCAAGTACCCGGGCAAGCCCATCCGGCGTAGCAGGATAGACCACCGATCGCGCCCAGGCAGGCGGGTTGATATCGCGATGCTCTTGGCGGTCGAAGGCGTCGGGCTCGAAGAAGGTGATCTCGTATCCGCGCTCTGCAAGGGCACGCAGGATGCCGCGGTAGTAGGTCGCCGCACCGTTCCAGTATGAAGACAGCAGGCTCGATCCGTAAAAGGCGATTTTCATGCGGTCTCCTTGGTCAGCGAGGGGCGATCGCCGGGCGATCGAGCAGCGCCAGCAATTCATCGACCCGGTGGGCGCAGGTATGACGCGTGCGGATGGTCTCGAAGCCGTTCGCCGCCAGATCGGCGCGCATGGCGGGGTCGAGGGAGAGCGCTTCGAGATGGGCGCTCATCTGCGCACCGTCACGTGCGATCAGATAGTCGGTTCCCGGCCGGAACAGCCCCTCGGCATCGTCCCACGGTGCGCACAGCAGGGGGATGCCGCAGGCGAGCGCTTCGAACACGCGGATCGTGGGGATGCCAGGGAGCCGATCGGCGTAGAAGCGGCGTGGCACATGCACCGTCGCCATGTGGCGTGAGAATATCTCGGGCGCGCGGGCATTGGGCGCCCAGCCATGGTAGCGGGCGCCGAACCGGGCGAGCGTTTCCAGCGCCGGGCCGGGATAGCGAACGCCGTAGATGTCGAGCGGCAAGCCGACTGTCTGTGCCGGACGTAGAAGGAATTCCTCGAGCTCGGCCGAGCGTTCGCCATCGCCCCAATTGCCGATCCACACGAGACCTTCGCGGTGGCCTTCCTGCGCCGGGGGGTGAAAGCGGCGCAGGTCGGCGGCCTCGTGCCAGACATGTACGTCATCGCCCCAGCCCCAGCCGCGATAGACCTCGGCCAGTGTTTCGCCAAAGGCGAGCACCCCGTCGTAGCCGGACAGATCGTAGGCGCGCATTTCCTCCGGAGCGCTGACTGCGCGGTGGTGGGTGTCGTGGAACAGCAGGCGGAATGGCGCGCCGCGCTTGCGGATTGTACCGAGACGCGCGATCAGCTCGGGCTCGTTCCACTCGTGGACGATGACGAGTTCGGCGTGCTCGACAAGCCCCGCGAGATCGGCATCGGCGTGGTAGAGCTGCGGCGACAGGCGGGGATAGGCTCCCTCGAAGGCGGCAAGACCCGCTACGCCGTGATCCTCGAGCAGGTTGGCGCGGCTCCAGGCTCCCTCCGGCTCGAAGGCGCGCGCATCGTGGCCGCGTGCGATCAGCTCGTCGAGAACGCCGCGCAGGAAATGCGCATTGCCATGATTCCAGCACGACGTCAGCGAGTGGGTAAAATAGGCGATTTTCATGCCGCCGCCATCCGCTCGGCCAGCAGCGCGCGGTATATCGATGCAACCGCGTTCGCCATCGCGGCTGGCGTGTAACGCGTCGACCGCAGCCTGGCTGTCTCGCCCAGTTGCTGGCGCAGGCCGGGCTCGGTGTGCAGCCTTTCGATCGCGCGCGCGAATCCGTCGGCATCGCCGGGATCGACGAACAGCGCGGCGCCGTCCCACAGCTCTCGAAACGTGGGAATATCCGCCAGGATCAGTGCGCAGCCGGCGGACGCCGCTTCAAGGACCGCCAGCCCGAACGGCTCGAACCGCGCCGCCGAAACGAAAATCGGCTGCAGCGCAAGCAGTTCGCCGATCTCTTCATCCGGCACATGGCCGAGCGCCTGGAGATGGGAGAAGACCGCCTCTTCCCCGTGCGGCCCGCGCAAGGATCCGGCGGCCAGGAAGGGGAGGGCGATAGTGGCTGCTACCCTGTCCAGCAGGGCGCCGTTCTTAACAGGGTCCCACATGCGCCCCACCGTCAGCGCTGCGTCGATCGGTTGCTTGCCCGAAGCGGTGCCGGGCGCAGGAGGCCGGCCATTGTGGACGACCTTTGGCCGGTGCGGCAGACGATAGGTCGCCTGAACAGTCTCGGCATAGCTGGAGCTGGGGGAGACGACGGCATCGGCGGCAGCCAGGCCCTGGCGGACCATGTCCCGGTGCCAGCGATATGCGGGGATCAGCGGACAGTCCCTGGCGGCCTGCCACCAGGTGGCGGTGCAGCCGTGCGTCACGGCCAGAAGCGGAACGGGGAAGTCCGCCCCGCCAGCAAGCGCGGGCATGTTGCAGTGGATGATGTCGGCGCCGCACTCGCTGGCGAGCCGAGAGATTTCGCGAGCCGCTCGCTCCACGGGAGCGGGATCGTCGCACATCCAGTCCAGAGGCAGGCCGGTATCGACCAGTCGCAAATGGCCGATCTGGTCCGCGCCGCTGCGCTGCGTCTCGCTGGGCGACGGGCCCAGGACTGCAAGCGTCACTGCATGGCCAGCTTCGATCAACTCGCGGGTGAGATCGGTCGAATATTGCCAGACGCCTCCAACCGTGTCGGTCGTCATGAGGATTTGTAGCGCGGGCATTGCCGTCATGAGACCTGCACCGTGGAACGCGCCTCCGGGTTCAGGGGAAGGCCCCTGCTCTCGGACAGCCATGCGACGAGATCGCGGAGGCCTTCGCGCCAGGGTTTGCGCCGCCGCAACCCAAGTTCCCGATCTGCGGCGCGCGTATCGGCGACGAACCAGCGTTGGTCGCCGGCGCGCCAGTCGGCGAACTCGATCCGCGGCATCCGGCCGGTCATCACGCCGATCTGGTCGATCAGGGTGAGCAGGCTGACCGCGTTTTCGGGCCCCCCTCCCCAATTGAGGGCGCGGCCGGAGATTTTCCCGATATTCTGCAGAGCTGCAATATATGCATCGCAGGTGTCGGCCACGTCGCAGATGTCGCGAACCTGCTCGCCATCCCCGTACAGCGTGATCGGCTCACCGGCGAGCGCACGAATGAGGAAGTGAGCCACCCAGCCCTGATCTTCGGTTCCCATCTGACGTTCGCCGTAGATGCAACTCATGCGGAAGACGGCGGCGGGCAGTGAATAGCTGCGGGCGTAGTCGAGCACATACTGATCGGCGGCTCCCTTGGAACAGCCATAGGGCGTGTGAAAATCGAGCGGGCGGCTTTCGGGGACGCCGTATTGGGCCAGTTGGGCGTTGGCCGGAATGTAGCCGCCGGCTCCGGGTTGCACCCCCACGTCGGAGAGGTCGCCATAGACCTTGTTGGTGGATGCGAAGACCATCGGCACGCCCGGACGGTCGCGACGCATGGCCTCGAGCAGGCCGAAGGTGCCGGCCAGATTGATGTCGAAGTCAGCGCGCGGATCGGCCAGACTGGTCGTCACCGCGACTTGGGCTGCGAAATGATATGCTGCGTCGATGCCCTGCACGGCGCGGGCAAACACGCCGCTCTCCCGCAGATCGGCAATCACGGGCTCCACGCGGTCGCCATGAGCTTGGCTCAGCCACTCCAGATTCCGCTCGACTCCGGGGCGCACAAGCGAATCCAGTATGCGTACGCGGCACCCGCGTTCCAGCAGCCGGGAGGCCAGATTGGAGCCGATGAAGCCGGCCCCGCCAGTGATCAGGATGGTCGTGCCTTCGCCAATCCTCATGCCACTAACCCGCGCGCTTCCAATTCGCCGCGCGCTCGCTCCCCGCGATCCTCGGCGGTCTGGCTGGAAAGCCACTCGGCGAGGTCGGTCAGGCCTTCGGAGAAGTCCTGCCGCGCCTCGAATCCCAGGACATTTCGCGCCAGCGTCACATCGCAATAGCAATGGCGGATATCGCCCGTGCGGGCCTTGCCGATGATCTCCGGCTCGATCTCGCCGCGCCCCATGGATTGCGCCAGGCTGCGGGCCACCTCATTGACCGATCGATCGATCCCGGAGCCGATGTTGAAGGTTCCGCCCGCTGCCGCAGGATCGGCGAGGGCGTCCGCAAAGGCTCTGGCGACATCGCTGACATGGACGAAGTCCCGGCGCTGCTCCCCGTCCTCGAAGATCATCGGGGCCTGAGCGTTGAGCAGGCGCGCGGCGAAGATTGCCAAGACGCCGGTATAGGGGTTGGAGAGAGCCTGGCCGGGGCCGTAAACGTTGAACAGGCGCAGGCACGCAGTTTCGATGCCGTAGGGGCTGCCCATGATATGGGTCATGCGTTCCTGAACATACTTGTTGAGCGCATATACCGAGGAGAGGTTGGGGCGCTTCCATTCCGGGGTGGGCACCGGCGCCAGCGGCCTGCCGGCGTCGTCGAGCAACTCCCAGGATTCCTGGCCGTCGCGCAAACGGCCGCGCTGCGCATCCTCGATCAACTCTCCGTCTGCGTTGCGATAGAGGCCTTCGCCGTAGATGCTCATCGACGAGGCAGTGACCACCCGGCGCACGGGGCGGTCGATCAGGCGCTCGAAGAGAACCGCGGTTCCGGTATCGTTGGTGGAGGTGTAGCGTTCGACCTCGTACATCGACTGACCCACGCCCACCTCGGCGGCGAGGTGAACCACGCTGTCCACGCCCTGCAGAGCCTGGGCGACGGCGTCGCCGTCGCGAACGTCCGCCTTGAGCAACTCGACTTCGGCCGGCAGGCTTTCGGGCGCTTCCCCGCCGGGATGTACCTGTTCGATCAGCGCATCCAGGACCCGTACTTCGGCTCCGCGCGCAATCAGCTCCCGGCAAAGATGGCGGCCAATGAACCCCGCGCCCCCGGTTATCAAAACTCTTTCAGACAATGGCCACTCCTCAATCCTGTAGTGCGCGGAACTAAACCTAGGTTAATCATTCCACGGCCAAAGTAACAAAATTAATAAACAAATTATATATCGTATCCGTGTTGCGCTGAAGTCGGGATATTGCTGTCATATCAGCTAAACAGAGCATCTTCTTCAGAGTTCCAGAGAAATTTCAGGCCTCCTTATGGGAACAATACGTTACGCAGTGCTGTTTATGGTTACTTGCTTCTACTTTCCTCGAGCAGCTTCGTGGAGCACAATGACCGCAAATATCATGCTAATCCGCCATGCCGCGCACTCGGATCTGGGGCTCGTTCTCTCTGGCCGAAGAACGGACGTGCCGCTGTCTCCTGCGGGGGTCGCACAAGCACGCAGTCTCGCCTCGGTGTTGCGCAAAGAGCGACTGGACGAGCTTCAAACGAGTCCAGTCCAGCGGGCGCGCGAAACCGCCGCGGAAATCGGCGAGGGCCGGGATCTCGTACCTGCTGTTGTCGACGCGCTCGACGAGATCGATTTCGGGAGCTGGACGGGCAGGCGGTTCGACCAGCTTGAAGAAGATCCCGGTTGGAGGGAGTGGAACGAACGGCGCGGCGATGCTGCGACCCCGGGCGGCGAAATCATGGCGGAAGTGCAGCAGCGGGTGCTGGATCATCTCCAACTCGTCGCACGCGGCGCAGCCGGGAAAGTCGTCGCCATGGTCACCCACTGCGACGTCATTCGTGCAGCCGTTGCAGGGGTGCTTGGCCTTGCGCTCCACCGCATTCTGCAGTTCGAGGTCGAACCAGCCGCCGTCAGCCGGATCGAGATCGGTGAATGGGGCGCTCGCCTGCTCTCCCTCAATGAGAAGCCAGGCCAGCATGGCTGAGGCGCAGCGGCACATCGAACCGAAGGAAGAGTTGCGCGAGCAGGTCGAGGAGCTGGCGCCCTGGTTCCAGAATATCGACCTCGGGCACGGTATCGAAACCGCTCCCGATCACTTCTTGGGCGACTATCCAGCCTTCAAATACAGCCGGTTTGCGGACGCTTTGCCCGAAGACCTAGCGGGCAAGTCGGTGCTCGATATCGGCTGCAATGCAGGGTTCTACTCGATCGAGATGAAGAAGCGCGGCGCCGGCCGCGTCCTAGGCATCGACAGCGACGAGCGCTATCTCGAGCAGGCCCGCCTGGCGACCAAGGTGCTGGGCTATTCCGACATCGAATTCGCGAAGCTCGATGTCTACGACGTGGCCGAGCTTGGTGAGAAGTTCGACCTCGTCATCTTCATGGGGGTCTTCTACCACCTTCGGCACCCACTGCTCGCGCTCGATCTCATTCGGGAGCATGTGGCCGGGGACCGGATGCTGTTCCAGACGATGCAGCAGGGCACCGACGCGGTGCTGCAGGTCCCCGAGGACCATCCGTTTCACAAGGCCGGGACCAACCAGCCTCCCGACTATTTCGACAATCCCGCCTACCCCCGGTTGCACTTCATCGAGCGTGAGTTCGCTCATGACTGGACCAATTGGTGGACGCCCAACGCTGCCTGCAGCCTCGCCATGCTTCGCGCCGCTGGTTTCGCGATCGAAGCGCATCCGGAACCGGAGGTCTATGTCTGCCGGATCGCCCCGGTCCCCTACTCGGAATACGGTTCAGCCGCCGTGTATCCAGCGCGGGAGGAGCGCAAATGATCGAAGCGGTCATGATCTGGAACGAACCGAACAACAAATCGCACTGGAACCTCGAGCTGGATCCGGACTGGTCGATCTATGCCGACACGGTAATCCGGACCGGCGAAGCCATCGCAAAGGTCAATCCCCAGCTTACGCGGGTGCTCGGCGGGATGTCGCCGATCGACCCGCACTGGGTGGAAAAAATTCGCGCCCACGGTGCGCTCGACCACGTCGACGTTGTTGCGGTCCATGGTTTTCCGCTCGACTGGAACCTTTGGCCGATCCATGCCTGGCCCGACCAGATCGCCGAAATCGAGCGGGTGGTGCCCGATAAACCGATCTGGGCCACAGAGGTCGGGGTCGGCAGCTTCGGTGCAGAAGAGGTGCAGATCTTCGGTCTCAAGAAGACCGCCGAACTGCTGATAGACCGCGTACCTCAGGTATACTGGTACTCGCTGTTCGATCTGCCGCAGAGCTGGGGAGCGGAAACGCGCCATCGCGAGGCCGAGGGATCCAGCTACTATCGCCATTTCTATATGGGCCTCATCCGCGAGGATGGCTCCCCTAAGCCCGCGCTCGAGCATTACGCGCGCCACGCCGACCGGATGGGGCTGATGCAGTGGTTCCATTTCGAGGACCCGCGGCTCGAGGATGCGGTCGAATGCATGAAGAGCATGGGGGTGCGCAAGCTGCGGACCGGCCTGTCCTGGGCGGACAGCTTCCGCGACGGGGCGCTTGACTGGTTCGACCGGCAGATGGAGGCACTGGCCGATTTCGAGGTGCTGGTGACATTCTGCTTCACACCCGAACATCTCGGCGTCGAAGCGCACCACACGAGTTGCGCCAAGGACCCGCGCCAATTCGCCGAGTTCTGCACCGAAATGGTCGAGCGTTACGCGCCCGCCGGATCGGTGACCCCGCCTTCGCCCGAGCAACGCAAAACCGTTGGAGTCTGACATGCTGAATCCCGAACCGCGCGAGATCAAGGTGGCCCTGGTTGGAGTGGGCAATTGTGCGAGCTCGCTGGTTCAGGGCCTTTCGCACTACCGCAGCGGCGCGAACGACATCAGCGGCCTGATGCATTTCGATCTCGGCGGGTATCGGCCCGGCGATATCCGCATGGTGGCGGCATGGGATGTGGACCGACGCAAGGTGGGGTTCGATGTCGCCCAGGCCATCTTTGCCAAGCCCAATTGCACGACGCAATTCTGCGAGGACGTCGAAGAAACCGGTGCCGTCGTGAGGATGGGCCGCATTCTCGACGGCGTGGCCGAGCACATGCATGCCTACCCCAGCGATCGCACCTTTTGCCCCGCCGAGGAGGCCCAGCCCGACAAGGAAGATGTGGTGTCGGTATTGCGCGAAACCGGGGCCGACGTGCTCATGAACTACCTTCCGGTCGGATCGCAGGAGGCCACCGAATTCTACGCTGAATGCGCGTTGGAGGCGGGCGTCTCCTTCGTGAACAACATCCCCGTGTTCATCGCCAGCGACCCGGTCTGGGCCGAGCGCTTCCGCGAGCGCGGCGTGCCGATCATCGGCGACGATATCAAGGCGCAATTGGGCGCCACCATAGTTCACCGGGTGCTGACCGACCTGTTTCGCAAAAGAGGGGTGAAGCTGGAGCGAACGTATCAGCTCAATACGGGAGGCAACACCGATTTCCTGAATATGCTCGAGCGCAAGCGCCTGGCGGCGAAGAAGATTTCCAAGACCGAAGCGGTGCAGTCGGTCGCGGCTTCGCGGCTGGAGGACGAGAACATCCACATCGGCCCGTCCGACTATGTCGCCTGGCAGAACGACAACAAGGTGTGCTTCCTGCGGATGGAGGGTGAACTGTTCGGCGGCGTGCCGATGAACCTCGAACTGCGTCTGTCGGTGGAGGATTCGCCGAATTCGGCGGGCGTCGCAATCGACATGATCCGCTGCGCGAAGCTCGCGCGCGACCGGGGACTCGGCGGGCCGATCGACTCGGCCGCTTCCTACTTTTGCAAACACCCCCCGCGGCAAGTCACCGACGACGAAGCATGGGGCGCGCTCGAATCCTTCATCAGCGCCGATTGATCGATGACCCAGTCAATGAAAGCAGCCGTGTTGAGCGGCGCGAAGCGATCGGTCGTCCAGCAAGTCACCTTGCCGCAGCCCGGGGAGGGCGAGGTGCGCATCCGGCTCGAAGGCTGCGGCGTATGCGCCTCCAACATCACGCCGTGGGAGGGACCGGACTGGATGCAGTTCCCCACGCCGCCGGGCGATCTCGGCCATGAGGGCTGGGGCACGGTCGAGGCGGTCGGCTCCGGCGTATCCGGGCTGGCGGTGGGCGATCGCGTGGCCGCTCTGAGCTACCGCGCCTATGCCGAGAGCGATGTCGCCCCCGCCGAAATGGTGGTGAAGCTGCCGGACGAACTCGACGGGCAACCCTTCCCCGGCGAACCGCTGGGGTGTGCCTTCAACATCTTCCGCCGCAGCCGCATCGAGGCCGGCCAGGATGTGGCGATCATTGGCATCGGCTTTCTGGGAGCGGTGCTTACCCGGCTCGCAAGCGCAGCGGGAGCGAGGGTGATCGCGATTTCCCGGCGGGAGGAATCGCTCGGCCTTGCGCGCCATTACGGTGCGGACGAGACGATCGCGATGCACTCTCATGAGACGATAATCGAGCGGGTGACGGAACTGACCGATGGCCGGATGTGCCCGCGCGTGATCGAATGCGTCGGCAAGCAGTGGCCCCTCGATCTGGCGGGCGAGCTCGTCGGAACGGGCGGGAGGCTCGTTGTTGCAGGATACCACCAGGATGGCCCGCGCCAGATCAACATGCAGGCTTGGAACTGGAAGGGTATCGACGTGATCAACGCGCATGAGCGCGATCCTGCCGTACAAATGCAGGGCGTGAGGGAGGCGGTTGAAGCGGTGGCCAGCGGTCGGCTCGATCCCGCCCTGCTGTACACCCACCGCTACCGGCTGGAGCAGCTCGACGAGGCCCTGGAGGCTACGCGCGACAAGCCAGAGGGGTTCGTCAAGGCGCTGGTCGATCTGGCATGACGAAGCCCAGGATCGGATTTCTCGGCACGGGCTGGATCGGCCGGCACCGGATGAATGCCATCGCCGAAAGCGGCGCAGCGGAAGTTGCCGCCATAGTCGATGCATCGCACGAGTGTGCGCAAGAAGCGCAGGCCGACGCGCCAGGTGCGACAATTCTGCCTTCGCTCGAAAGCTTGCTGGAGGCAGAGCTCGACGGGCTGGTCATCGCCACGCCCAGCGCTCTCCACGCCGAACAGTCGATTGCCGCGCTCGATCGCGGCCTTGCCGTGTTCTGCCAGAAGCCGCTCGGCCGCAATGCGCACGAAGCGAGCCGCGTGGTTGAGGCGGCACAGCGCGCCAACCGCTTGCTCGGGGCCGATTTTTCCTATCGTCTTACAGCCGCCGCCGCCACTCTGGCCGATCTCATGAGGTCGGGGGAACTGGGGACCATCTTTGCTGCCGATCTGGTGTTTCATAACGCCTACGGTCCCGACAAACCCTGGTTCTACGACCGCTCGCGTTCGGGCGGAGGCTGCGTGATGGATCTCGGGGTCCATCTGGCCGACCTTGCTCTTTGGCTCACCGATTTCCCCCACGTTGGGAATGTCTCGTCGCGCCTCTTCGCCAGGGGCAAGCCGCTCGCGCGAGGCGGGCAGGGGGTCGAGGACTACGCGGTCGCCTCTTTCGATCTCGCAACCGACCTGCGGGTCAATATGGCCTGCTCGTGACGTTTGCATGCCGGGCAGGACGCCCGGATCGAAGCCACCTTTTATGGAACCGAGGGCGGTGCAAGTCTTCGCAATGTCGGCGGCAGCTTCTACGATTTCGAACTGCTGCATTATCGCGGCACATCCAGCGAACGCCTCGTCTCGCCTCCCGACGCGTGGGGCGGCCGCGCAGCCATTGCCTGGTCGCAACAACTGGCAGGCGATCCCTCCTTCGATGCGCGGGCGCTGCGTCTCGTCGATGTGGCCGCACTGATCGACGGCATTTATGCGGCCAACCAGATGGACTGATCGACATCGCCGCCAGGCCTTGGCCACCAAACCGGAAGCGGAGGACAGATTTGAACGCTCTGGAAATTCAGATGCTGGGAATGTCTCGCAGCGGCAATCACGCGATCGCCGACTGGATCTATGCGCAGGCGGAGGGCTCGCGGCTGCTGCTCAATTGCGCCGAGGGCGGGACAAATCCATTCCTGTCGTGCCGCCCCTTGAGCGAAGGAAACGGTTGGCGCGCCGACCGCCCGTTCGACTTCGAAGCAGCCAGACACGGCCAGCACCACGACCGGGACCTGCTCATGCACACTTACGAGGACAGCTGGATTTCCCATGTGTTCAGCAACGAGCTGCGCGAGCACCACGATACGTGGCTCGGCGGTTCGCGGCGCAAGGTCGCGATGCTGGTGCTGCGCGATCCGTTCAATCTGTTCGCCAGCCGGCGCAAGATGGGCTGCGGCCTTCCGCCGGATATCGCCCGCGGTATTTGGAAGCAGCACGCCCGCGAGGCGCTCGGTGCCACGCGGTACCTTCCCGCGAACAAGCTCGTCGTGCTCTACAATGCCTGGAAAGACGACCGCTCATATCGCGAGCGCATTGCGCAAGAGCTCGGCTTGCGTTTCTCGGACGAAGCGGTTGACCGCGTTCCGGTTTGCGGCGGGGGAAGCTCCTTCGACGGTACCGAATTCGACGGCAATGCTGCGGCTATGGCGACCGGCAGAAGATGGGTCCACTTCGCACAGGATGAGCGGTTCTCGCGATTTTTCGACAGGGAAATGGCTTCGCTGAGCGAACAGCTTTTCGACATGGCCCCTCCTCCGGCGTTGCAACTGGCGCAAGCGTGAGGTGAGGCGGCCTGACGTGGCCGTTCGTTCGTTCGACGAACCGCGGTGGCTGGCCCTTCCAGCCTCGCCATTGCCGCCGTCGGTGCTGCCAGGTCTGAACCACAACCTGTGCTCGACCGAGGAACATGCCCTCTCCGCTTTGTCGAGAAGCTCGACCGCCTTCCAGTCGGATTGCGCGGATATGGACGGCGACGGGCGCCTCGATCTGGTGGTCGGCGTCATCGAAAACTGCGGCGACCCTCGCGCGCCAAACGGTCTTCCGGCTCTCCGCCACGGCATCCCCCCGGCGGATGCACCGCATGTACCATGCCTTCATCGCGCGCGACATGGACGGCGACGGAGATCGGGACCTCGTCACCACGCGCGGCAACAGCGGGAGCTTCGACGGCGTGATCTGGCTCGAACAATTGCGCAGCGCCGCGCCCGTGTATGCGTTCACCCCCGCCCGAACGAAGGAGAGCCGGCCCTTACCGCCTCCTTCGCGCAAATGGCTCGACCATTATGCGAAACCCAACACTCTTGCGGCGCCGAACAGGCGCTAGGCTCTTGCCTGCGCTACGGTGGGGGAATCCAACCGAACATCGACCGATTGGCATGTACAGTGGGGAAGCGAATCGCCACATGAACCGAGCAAAGCATCGGTTTGACTCGCGGCTGACCGTCGAAACAAGGAAGTGGCGGAGACGGAGGGATTCGCGATGAACGGGTAAGCAATTGAATTACAATGGTTACCAAAATAAGAATCTGATTCCTTACCCCCATCGATACCCCGAC
>TARA_R110002072_G_scaffold303122_1_pt1 | contig 26721 bp, 8 predicted proteins | sample TARA_R110002072 | Tara Oceans TARA_R110002072 (sample SAMEA4397118) | marine metagenome | biome: Polar Biome; feature: [SRF] surface water layer (ENVO:00010504); material: water (ENVO:00002006), including particulate matter (ENVO:01000060) such as... | depth 5 m | reverse complement strand
TGCCTCCTTTCACATATTTACCCAGGTATTGTCAACACGACCTAGGGACTCAGGGGTGACGGATCGATTTGACACACTCTCTTTATGTGTGCTGTCTTCGCAGAATTAGAGAGGGTGGCGAGCCTCTTGATTCGTGCAGTAGAGAATCTGATTAGTGCCAGAGAGAGCTCGCCGTTTTGCGTGCTGTATTCACCAACTTTGACTTGTGTTGATGGGTGATTGTCGGCTTGTGGATGTTGCCGATGGGGACATTGGCGAAGGCGAGGACTCGGTGGGTGACTGATTCGTAGCTTTCGACCAACTCGTCTGCTTTGACACGGATCGAGGTTTCGGAGGCTGACGTCTGCCAGAAGCGGGCGAGCATTCGGCAGTATTCGGGGGCCAGCCACCTTGCCTGCTGCAGTGAGCGTCGGAATGGCTTTGTGTTTTGAAGACAATCCCAGGCTTTTTGTACGGTGGAGGGGATGGCGTTGCCGGCTTCTTCGAACTTGTGCAGGCAACGTTCAAAGGCGAGTGGCCCGCCGTCGGGGTGGACTGACCAGGGACGCATCGTGCCCCATGGCCCGAAACATTCCAGGACGAGTTGTTGATCGGTCATTTCAGCGACTCGCTCGCTTAAGTCGCGGTCCAGCCAGACGACGGTGGCTCCCGGCCATTTTGCAAGTGAGTCGAGTCGGTGTTCCCAGGCAGGAGCGTGGATGAGGACTCGCTGTCCGGCTCCGGCACTACGTAGTGCCGAGTGGATTTCTTCCGGAGTTTTATCAGAGACGTCGAGGGCTGTGATGCGCGAGTGCCCGGCAAGCAAACGGAAGAGTTCTTCTGTGCCGCAGAACTCTCCGCCCGTGATGACAATCGGTCGGCAGGCAAACGGGAGCTGAAACAGTGAGTCCAGCGAGCTTCGATCTGTTGCCGATGATTCCGCAAAGAAGCCATCCAGTAACGATACGTCGGCCTGACCCAACACAGGATGATTGAGTGGGGCGGCAGTCGGCTCGGCGAATTTATCGGTCGTTGTTTTGTCAGAAAACCCATCGAGCTGAAACGCGTCTATCTGAATTGTTGGGTCGAGTAGCCTTGCTCGTTGCCAGCAGGATTCTGCCGTTCGTTGATCGGACTTCTGATCGCTGGCGGAAAGTAGTTTTCCAAGTTCGATCCAAAGATCGGCGCGGCGAGGTTCGGCAGCGAGTCCTGCACGCAGGGCGCGTTCTGCTTCCTTTCGTTCTTCGGTACTAGACGGCGGTTGGATAACCACGGCTGCGGCCTCTCAAGTCAGAGAAAGAGAGACCTGAAATACCGTCCAGGACTCTCCGGAAAAACAAGCCGTCTGGCTTTAACCCTGTTCGGGTGAGTCGAGCGTGTCGGCTACCGAGATTCGCAGTGCCGTGCCGTCGGTCAGCCCCTGCTCGCCGGATTCGGCGTTGACTGACACGAGGAAGTCGCCATCGTCACCGTCGGATGGATTCACGGCGATCGAGCCGGTGCCGTCTCCGTTGTCAGTGAAGCTGGCGAACTCCGGCAGGCCGAGGATCGACAGCATGATTTCATCGCCGTCGTTGTCGAACGCGGATACCGGAATGTTGAGCGTTCCGTCTTCGTCGACCGACTGATCCGAAACCGGAGCGACGACCGGGCCAACGTTTGGAATCGGATTTCGGTCGATGATCTCGATAGCCATGATGTTTGGATTCTCGACAACGTGACCGAAGTCGATGTTGAGCGTTCCGTCCGAGACAACGTCGAAGCGACGGGCGATTGCTTTGTTGGCGGCTCCGGCTTCTGAGAAGACGTCGAAGTTCTCCAGGACCGTTTGGCCGTTGATGCTGACGTCGAAGACTCGACCACCGACGCGCGAGGTCGGGCCGTAGATTTCGGCGAAGTAGAGGATGACTTCGAACTCGCCAGTTCCGGTCGGGATGCTGTAGTTGAGTTCTGCTCCGCCGGGTGGATCCCAGCGAGTCGTTTGGAACAGAGCCGCCGGCGTGTTCTCGGGCAGCGACGGATCGCTGAGATCAATCGCCGCTGCGGTGCTGAACCGGCTGCCGGTGTTTGCAAAACTGTCTGCACTGAAGTCGCGATTCCCAGCTCCGTCGCCGTTGCCGGCTGGCCCGGCGATGGCTTCGCCACCAGCGTTGATGCGAATGATCGACGTCGCCTGTTCCACGATTTCGGTCTCGACGACGTTCAGTTCGAACGTCTCCATGACCGAACCGTTGGAATCCGTTGCGGTGATTCCGATGGTCGACACGTTGCTGACATCAGATTCGGTCGGGTTGAAGACGAGCGTTGCTGTTCCATCGCCGTTGTCGGTGAACGACGCGAAGTTCGGCAGGCCGTTGACCGAGAGCATCGCCGGCAGGCCGTCTGAACTGATCGACGAGAATGTCAAATCGACAGGCCCGGTACCCGCAGCGATGGTTTGATCATCGATCGGGGAAACGGCGAGCGACCCACCTTTAATGGTCGCCGTCGTGGAAGAGTGTCCGTCGTCGATCGTGGCGCCCAAAGCCGAGACTAGCGAAACGGAGAACGTTTCATCGAGCTCGCCCTCCTGGTCCGCCAGAGTCTTGATGGAAACCAGCTTTGACTGCTCACCCGATGAGAAGACGATCGCCGGGGCAACGCCAGCGGTTGCCAGAGGCAGGAAGTCGCCGTCTGTAACCGTTGCCGAGCCATCGTCGACGCTCAACGTGACAATCACATCGTCAGTCGCCGGCGCATCCAGCGAAACGGTGAACACCGCGTCGTCGCCTTCAGTAACCGGATCGCTCGGGCCGTCAATCCGGACGCCGTTAGTTGCAGTGACCGTTCCGCCGTTTTCGACGGAACCACCGAACTCAGGAGCGGCCTGGCCGCCTCCACCTTCGGCAACCGCGTCGACCGTCAGCAGGAACGAAGTACTGTTAGTGAGTGGCTGCTCGCCAGATTCGGCCAGAACCGTGATGACATGTTCGCCGGCATCGTCCGATGTCGAATTGACCGTAAAGCTGCCCGTTCCGTTTCCATTATCTGTGAAGGAAACGAATTCCGGCAGACCATCAGCCGACAAAGTGATTGAGTCGCCGTCTGAATCAGAAGCCGACACAGCAATCGTGGTCGAGTTTCCGGCGGTCACGCTGACCTTATTGATCGTCTCCAAAGCCGGCCCGGCATTTACGATTTCGTTGAGATCGATAATCTCGATGCCCATGACATCCGGGTTCTCAACGACGTGCCCGAACAGAATGTCGATCGTTCCGTCCGACGTCACGTTGAAGCTTTCAACGATTGCTTTATTGGCCGCGCCGGCTGTGGCAAAGACGTCAAAGTTGTCGAGTTCGAGGTTACCTTCAATCGAGACGTCAAACACCCGTGCTCCGATGCGGGAAGTCGGTCCGTAAATTTCGGCGAAGTACAGATTCACCTGAAAGTTACCCGGCCCGGTCGGAATGCTGTATTGCAGTTCTGATCCGCCACGAGTGTCGTAGCGAGTCGTCTGAAAGATGCTGACCGGCACGTCCTCGGGCACGCTGCTGGTATCAATGGTCGCCCGAGTCGAGAACGTACTGCCCGTGTTGAACGACTGGTCGCCCGAGAAGTTGCCGACCGCTCCACCACCCGAGTTGATTCGAACCAGTGGCGGAGTCGGCAATGCAGTCTCCCCATCAACGACTTCCACGTTGAAGGTTTCGGATAGCGAGCCGTTGCTGTCAGTAGCCGTCAGCGTGATCGTTCGAGACGATTCGACGTCCTCATCCGTCGGAGAAAACGTAAACGTCCCCGTTCCGTCACCATTGTCCACAAAGCCGACAAAGCTCGGCAGGTCACCAACGCTCAAAGTCGCCTGAGCGTCTTCACTACTGGCCGTTGCCACAATCAGATCAACAGAGCCACTACCCGGAGCAATCCGCTGATCCGCAATCGGAGCAATTTGCAATTCCGAACCAACGATTACAGCCACAGCCGCATCATTACCATCTTCGATAGTTGCTCCATTGACACCAATGATGCTCAGCGAGAAATCTTCATCCGGCTCATTAACTCCATCCTGATTCGTCGAGACTGTGACCGTCTTCGACGTTTCTCCTGGTGCAAAGGTCACCACCACCGCCAGCCCCGGAACCGCGATCGGATCAAAGTCTCCAGTCGTTCCGTCTCCGGCCACAGTCGCCGTACCACCATCCAACGACAACAGCACAGAAACGGGAGCATCCGGCACATCACTCAACGAAACCACAAACACAGCATCATCCCCTTCGTCTACTTTCGAAGACGGACCATCGACTCGAACGCTGAGAGTCTCGACGGTCAGAGACAGGCCTGCTGCACCGCGGCTGGAGTTGCCGGAAAGATCGCTGGCAGCGCCGGCGGCGAGATTGATCGTGACCTCTCCGGCATTCGTCGAAGTGACTTCGACCTCGAACGTACCATCGCCGTTGTCGGTGACTCCGGTGACCATGCCGTTCTCTATAATCGGATCTTCGGAGCCGAAACCGTCGACAGGTTCACCAAAGTCGAATAGGACTGAGAATGATTCCGATTCGATGGGGCCTTCAATAGGCGACGAAATTCTCGGCGAAGGAAGTCGCCGGTCAACCAGGTAGCTTTGCCCAGCTGAAAACTCCTGAGTGGTGAGGTTGCCACCAGAGTCGAGCACGCTGCCGTCGGCAGTTGGGTCGAAATCAATTGAGAGTTCGCCGTTCAAACTGCCAGTGCTGACCGTGACGGTTCGAGTCGAACCTGTACCGGACACGTTGCTGATCGTTGCTCCGCTGACAGACTCGGCGTCGATCACGAAGTCGCCCACGCCCACTTCAGTAACCGGTTCGCTGAAGGTGACGAGGAAATCGACGGATGCCGCATTGGATCGTTCGTCGCCAACGCGCTCGATGGAGAGCACCTCGGCAGGCTTGTCGATCGTGTAAGACTGTCCGTCGGTGAAGTCGGATGGAGTGACGTTGCCGCCAGCGTCGGTCACTCCACTGTCCGCATCAGCCAGGAAGTCGATCGACAGAGTGCCTTCAGCGAAGCCCGGCAGTAGTGAGCCCGTCGCAACTGTGACGGTGAAGACCGTGCCGAATCCCTCTCGTCCAGCAAGGCCTGTCACGGCAGTTCCTGTAAGACCAGTCGAATCAACCACAAAGTCGCCGCGACTCACGCCGGAGGGGTCTGCACTGAACGCCACGTCCTCGCTGAACGTCACGTTGAACGCGACGAAGCCCGCTGACGTCGGATTGGCTGCTCCAGTCAGACGCTCAATCGAAACGACTGCTGGCGGAGTGGCAGTGACAACGAGCGAGCCAGCACTGGCGGTTGTCGAACCGCCGTCATCGTCTTCGACAGTCAGGCTGACGAGATGCGTGCCGGGTTCTCGCGGGATGTATGTCGCCATGGGGCCACCGGGTTCGAAGATTGCCCCCGAAGGCGCAGTGACGGTCCAGATAAAGCTGAGCGGATCGCGACTCCCTGCGGCGTCGGAGGCTGTCGCCGTGAGCGTCACTCCGCTGTCTTCAACACCACTTGCCGGAACGTTGACCGTTTGAATCTGCGGCGCGACGTTGCTGACGGAAACTGTTTGAGACTCGGACGTGACCGCCAGTCCCTCGTTGTCGGTGACTTTGACGCGGACGATGTAGTTGCCGTTGTCGCGGAAGGTGAAGTTGGGATTCGCTCCCGTAAGGATTGTCGCAGTGCCGTTTGGAGCGAGCACTGTCCAACGGAACGTCAGACCGTTGCTGGTACCGTCTCCGTCGGTCGCGGCGACGTTGAACGAAACTGTTTCGCCTTCAACTGCGGTACTCGGAACGCTCAGTGTCGCAGTCGTCAGGCTGGGCGCGACCGCCGCAACCGACAGCAGTCCCGTGCGAGTCGCCGTTCCGCCGTCGCCATCGGTCGCGTTGAGCCTGACCGAATAGTTGCCTCCGCGCGGTACGAAACTCGTGCTGGCTCCGGTGAGATTCAGCACGTCCCCGGTCGCGACGTGTGTGACCGTCCAGTTAAACGTCAGCGGATCGGCAGAGCCGGCAGGATCGCTCGCTGTTGCCGAGAGTGCGACCGACTGGCCTTCGGTGCCGCTTGCAGGAACGACGAACGTTTGAATCGTCGGCGCGACGTTCGCAACGACGATGTTCGCCATTCGCGAAGAACTCGTGCCGTCGTCATCAGTCACGGTCAGCGTGACGATGTAGGTGCCATTGTCGGCAGGCGTGAAACCGGCTGCTCCCTGGAATGCGCGAGCGACGCTGAGTCCGCTGCCAGCCGCCGGGGCAAACGGAGTCACGGTGCCGGTCAGCGTGAACGTGCTGCTGTCGGGCCGTTCGATCAGCCAGTTGAACGTCAGTGGGTCGGCCCCGGTTTGAGTGCCGAACGCGTCTGCCTGCAGGAAGATCGCCGCGCCTTCGCGACCGGTCTGCGGGATCAACAGAGCGGCATCGACGATGGTTGGTCCGACGTCGCCGACCGTCACGGTCAACGTATTCGACGGATTCTCAAAGCTGCCGTCACCATTGAGAACGTCCGTCACGCTTACGTTAAACACGCCAGAATCGGCGTACGTGTGCGTCGCAGTTGTTGCGGTGCCCGGCAGCGTTTCGACGGTGCCGTCTCCCCAGTCGATCGTGAAGCGGGAGACGGTGTCGAGACCGGGATCCGTGATGGCCAGATTGATCGTCAGCGGCGTTGCCGGATCGCCTTCCAGGAGACCTGTCGAGGTAGTTGAAAGCTGAACGCTCGGAGCCACATCGTTCACCGTGATGTCCAACGACTCGGTCACGCTGCCTTCTGAGCCAACCGCCGTCACGTCGATCGTGAAGTCAGCGTTGCCATCGAGGTATGAGTGGGACGCGCTGGATACCCCACCGGAAAAAGTTTCCAGAGCAGAACCGTCGCCCCAGTCGATCACCCAGGAATCAACAGTGTCGTTGCCTGGATCGGTCGCCGTGAATGTCAGCATGACGGACTCGGCTTCGTTGACCGCTGACACTGAGGGAGTCACCGTCACGGTGGGCAGGATGTCGAGAACTGCCAGTCCGGTGCTGAGCGTTGTGGTTCCGCCGCCGCCCGTCAGGTCTGCCAGAATCTCCAGTGTGCCACTTCCAGCGAACACTTCAGCAGGCAAGGCATAAGGGACGGACGGATCGCGGTTCTGCGAATCAATCGGCAGCGTGAACCCGTCGATTCGATAGGTCACCGTGTACGGGCCTGCGAGGTCCAGCGACGACGGATCGGTGATCCCGTCAACGATGAGAGTGGCTGCGCCGGTGCCGCTGCCTTCGTTGATCGACGGAGTGCTCAACTGAAGATTTCCGCGAGGAGCAACATCAGTGATCGTGAGCGTCGTCGCCGCACTCGTGACGGGAAACTCGGTGCCGCCAGCGTCTTCATAGACAGCCGTGACGGTGACGTTCGCGAATGTCTGGTCTCCGTTTGCAGCAATCAGTGTTTCGAGTTCCGACCAGGTCAACGTCAGAATGCCATCTGTTGAAGTCGCATCGATTCCTCCGCCGTCGAGATCCCAATCGAAGCGAACCGGAGTACCGATCGCTGTGGCATTCAGCGTGACGGAATCCCCTTCGAGTACAGAGTACGGGCCAGTCGCCGAAACTCCGTCAGCAGAAGGACGGACCTCAATGGGATCAGCGTGGTCAAAGAAGGAATCAGGCAGCAGGACGAAGTTTTCGGAAGCCGAGCCGTCTTCGTCAATGACGGTGACTTCCGGGCTGAAGTCGCCGACGGTCAGGTACGTGTGGGTTGCCTGCGTTGTTTGACTGCCGAGTTGCTCGATGTTTCCGTCACCCCAATCGACTGTCACCTGCTGGACTCGATCGTTGCCGGGGTCGGTGACACGAATCGTCAGTTCGTAAGGCTGCCCAAGATCGACGGACGGCTCGCCTCGAAGTTCGATACTCGGCAGAACATTTTCGACGGTGAGTGTTGCCACCGCATCGGTGCTGACGGCGAACGTGCCCTGTCCAAATGCAACCAGGTCCAGGTTGTTGGCCGCACGAACGGCGATCGGGTAGGTGCCGTCGTCATTCACGCCCAGACCGAACAGTTCGACCCACGGAATCGATAGAGACGCTCCAAAGGCATCCGAGAAATCGCCGTCGCCGTTAAGATCCCAGGCAAAGCTGTTTGCAACATTGGCAGCATCAACGGCTGTCAGACTCAGTGTTTCTCCCTCGTCGATCGCGTCAAACGCATTGATGCTCGGACGAGGCGGCGTCTTGAGGAAGACCTGCTGCAGCGGGTCGCTGGTATTACTGATGAAGCCTTCAAAGCTGACAACTCCCGCTCCGGCATTGATTGTTCCGAGATGATCCGGAGGCAGACTGCCACCTGGAGGATTGACCGTTCCGTTCTCGCCTGCAAAGACCAGCACATCGGGGATGCCAGTTCCGGTGGCCACGTCGCCGGTGACGTTGACCATCGCTGCGGTCGGCAGTCCTTCTTCGACAGTGACGATCAGGTCGCCAGTGCCTGCGTCACCAGAGACATCGATCTCGGTCATTGACGCCGTACCGACGCTTTGCACGTTAACCAGATCCGAACCGGCTTGCGGCGAGATTGTCAACGTGCCGGTCGAGCTCAGCGCCGCGTCGAGATTCACGTTGATCGTGTCTTCGCCGTCACCGGTCTCGACGGTTACTGACGCCGAGCCATCAATGTCGAGCAGATTGACCAGATCGTTGCCGCTGCCAGTCTGAATACTCACCGGTATCACCGGAGCATTTCGCAACGACACCTGATCTTCAGCATCGCCGGTCACAACAGTCAGGTCTTCGATGCCGGTGAAGCGTGTGACCAGTTCAACTTGCGCTGGCGTTCCTGCCGGTGCCAGATCGATCACTGTGAAGCCTCCAGTTCGTAGCCGAGGTGTCACACCTTCAAAGAACGGGTCGACTTCTTCGAGCAGTTGATCGGTCCCGATGATCAGTTCGTCACCAACAACCTGCACGCCGACTGGTTCGATCAGGCCGCGAATTCCACCGCGTCCCTGCGTGATCGACTGCTGGAATGTCAGCAGTCCAGTGTCGGCATCGCGTGAGAAGACGGCGATCGCGTCTTCACCAGTACTTGGCGCAAAGACCTGCGTTCCGTCGCTGCGGACAGCTATTCCAATCAGGGTGCCCAACTCACCAGTTTCTGCCGCGGTCACCGTCTGAGCGAGCGTCAATGTGCTGTCAGCTTCCCGCTGGAAAACCCGCAGGACTTCCGAATCTGGCGAAACCGAAGCGACTTCCAGATTTGACGCCGTTGAGACGAAGATCGAGTCCTCGAAGCTGGCAACGTCGAAGCGAAAGACGTCGTCTTCGAGTATCCCGACCGTTGGCAACGGAATAGTCTGGAGTGGCATCGCTATCGACAGGTCTGCATCGAAAATGTGCATCTCGGCAGCGAGGGGACTCGACACAATGACACTTTTGGCATCGGCAAAAATGAAGCCATCACCGCTGAAGAAGTCGTGATCGAAGGTGAAATTCCTTGTCTGAACGACTGTTGGACGTCCGTCTTCATCTAATGTCAATCGTGACACGGAAGACGGAACACCTGATTCGCTCGAACCTCCCGATGTGAGCGTATATAGAGTTCCGTCAGGGGCAAACGCGATGTCCTGAAGATCGACCGTCGCTGCAGAGCTGAACTGCTGTCGCAGTTCCAGTTCTTCGCCAACCTGCTCGAAGATGACCAGTTCGTCGCCTGACTGAACCACGACAAATGGGGCGACAGGACTGGCAACAATCGAATCGGGATCGTTGAGCGTTAACGGCGTTACTCCATTTATGGCACCGGAAGTTTCGCCGGTCTGGCGGTCGTAAACGACCAGAATGTCTGAGGCAAGCGGCGCCGAATTGAATAGTTCACTATGGACTCCATACAGGAAGCGTCCGTCAGGACTTGTTGCGAAATCGACGATTCCCGGTACTTCCTGCGAGAATTCGTCTCCCTCCTGAATCGTGTCGGTTATGGAACCGAACATTCCGCCGGTGAAATCGATCTGTGTGACTGCGTTTTCGTCGAACGACGCGACGTACAATCCAGTACCATTCGGACCCACTCGCACGGCCGATGTCCCCGCAAGAGTGGTGGTTGGAGAATCAGTCAGTTGCTCCATAAAGACCGGGTGATCGCTGCCATCGAGTTCGAAGCGGGTAATCGCGTCGTTGTCATCACCGGCTACGTCGGAAGTGATCAGCAGATTGTTTCCGCTACGAATCAGCGAGGTCGCACTGGACAGACCGCTGACTCCATCAACACCGTCCGTAAGCGTGCTGTCGATCGAGTATGTCGATGTTGACGTGTTCAGACGGATCGTCAGCAGTCGCCCGTCCGATGTCGTCGCATAGAGCCTGTTGTTTGCGCCTTCAATCAAGTGTGTGATGCTCGAAACAGCGGCCAGTTCATCGGTATCGGCACTCGTAAATGCCGAGTTGAACGTCAGCCCGCCGAATGTCTCTCCGCCACCAAACGAGTCACGGCTGTCGCGATCGATCTTGTGGATAGCCCCGCTTGAAAGCGCGATATAGGCTCGCTTTGTGTTTGATGCGGCAGCGACGGCGTTTGAAAACGTGTTGCCGTTGCGACTCTGACCGTTGTCCTGTGTCAATCGCCCGCTGAACTCCTCACGAGACCAGTAGTAGAAGGCGGTATCTGTGCCCGTTACCGATGACACCCCAAAGACGTGCAATGGAACACTGGCCAATACATTCTGGCCACGGTCGTTCGGTGTTGCCCCGAGATGAATCAACGGGGCATCGAGTTCGATCGTCTGCCGAAGCGTCAGTGTTGGCAGATCCGCAGTGAGTTGAGGGTTGAAGACCAGCAGCACCGGGACGTTGTTCGCGTTTCGAGCCTGCACGTACAGCGCGCCTGCACCTCCCCGATCCGCGGCGGTGTGTCGGGTGTAGAGCAGCACTTCAGGATCGTTAAGATAGTCTGCCTGAAATACTTGAGTGGGACTGAGCCCCTGATCGGTTCGCTCCAGCACCACGATACCGTTGTCCGTCGCCGCATAAACAGCCTCCGGGTAATCGGGCTGGGACTTCGATGAAGAAACCACCAGAGAATTCACACCAGTCAATCCCGTCAGTTCGCCGGTCACCTGAAGATTGTTCACCGTCGTGTCAAGTGGGAACTGGCCGGTGCCGTCCACCATGCGGACCCGATCTGAATCGATCGTTGCCTGTACGCGGTTACTGGCTGCGGTGCCGGTGACAGACAGCGAATCGTTCGAGCCGGTGCCCGCCTGAATCAGCACGTTCGACACACCGTCCGATGACAGCAGTACATTACCGTTCGCGCTGATGTTCGCCCCCGATACAATCCAGTCAACGTCGGTGGTTCCAGTCTGATTATTGAGAATCAGCTCGTCGGCAATCAGCGACAGCGGCAGGAACTGCCCCGACGTTGGAGTGCCGGGAATCTCAATCGTGACCGAGTCGCTGCCACCACGACCGTCGATAAAGTGTGAATTCTCAGGGCCGGTGACTGCTTCAATTGTCACGTCGTCGTCGCCGTTCCCCAGGTTTGCGACGAAATTCACCGCGAAGGCGAGGTTGTTGACCAGCAGGTCATCGTTGCCCGCTCCCAGTAGCGCAGTTACGTTCTCAACATCCGACGTGTCGAGTGTCAGAACGGGTGTGCCCGAAACAGTCAGCGTGGCCTCGCCCGCCGTGACTCCGGAAACAAAACTGTTGCCTGTTAACGCTGTCTGTACGGTCGAACGATCGGAGATCGCGGCGTCTTCTACACCTTCCCCGCCTGCAAAGTGAACGTTGCCCGATCCATCACTTAGCGTCAGCACATCGCGTCCCGCGTCTCCGTTCACACTGACAGAACCGAAGTCGCCGGTTAAGTTGAACGAGTCGTTGCCTTCCCCGCCGGAAACAGATCGCCAGGTCGCATCACCAATGATCGTGGCTCGGTCGTTTGCCGAGCCAAGCTGAATATCGACCGCTGAAAACGCTGCCGGGTCATAGGAAAACGTCCCCCCGGCATCCGGGCCGGTGACCGATCCTGGTACAAAATCCCGCTGACGATCATTGCCGATTCCGTTGGAATCATCGAACGTCAGTGTGTTGCCGCTCCCGGTCGTTACAAAGTTGACGTCGCGGTCAATGTCGTCCAGCGTTGCCAGAGTCCCGTTGAACGTTCCTCCAACCGTAACAGCGTTATTGTCGCCCCGTAGCGTGAGCGTCAGCTCCTGGTTGACTCGCAAAAGTTGCAGCGTATTGCCGTCGGCTTCTCCGAGCGTTGCTGTCAGGTCAACTGCGTCTGCAACATCGAGGACCAGTACACCGTCGGCTGTCAGCAGTCCGGAGTCGGTTCCCGTATCCAATTGCCAGTTCGTGGCGTCGTTGTTGCCATCGTTGAGGAACGTCACCAATTCCGCATTGCGAGCGGTCATCGAAGCGACAGTCGGATCAATCGGGTTGATCGTTGTCGGAGCGCCGGTCAGTGTACCGGTCACTGAGTCCTCGCCGGCTCCAGCATCAATGCTGATTCCGCTGCTGATGATGGGAAAGGTCGCCGTGTCGTCCCCCGAACCAAGCAGGACTTCAATTCTCCCAACTCCCACATGCGTGAAGCCGACCGAGTTGCCGAGTCCATTGACAGTCGAACCGGTCACGCTGATCGCTCGCGACTGACCATCGTCGGAATTGTCGTAAATCACAGCGTCAGTCCCCGTGACGGTGACCTCGCCGCCGATCTGATTGGTCAGCCCGGTTCCGACGCGCACGGTATCAATCGAACCGCCGCCGATGACGTTAACCGGTGCTCCGGTACTTCCCAGCGTGACATCCGTCGTCAGATCGCTGGTTCCACCGAGTGTCAAATCGATCTGACCGGATGTTGACTGCACATCGACCGTTCCGCCGCCGTTCAGAGTGAACGATGTCGTTGTCGTCGTTGTGGACTGCACCACAATGTCCGTTGCGATGTCCGAGTCGATGCTGACGTTCTCGACCCGCCCGCCGGTCTGTGAGCTGAGTCCTCCTGCCGTGATGCGTGAACTTGTGAGTCGAACGTCTGTTGCATCACCATCAGCAAATCGGAACAACGCAGTATCGGTGCCACCATCTCCGTTGAACGTCGCCGCACCGACCGGCAACATGAACAAATCGTCGCCATCCTGCCCGGACAATCGGATGTCCAACCGTTCGCCCGGTGCCGTTCCAGTACCGTCCATTGGGCCATCGATCACAAACTGATCACTGCCACTTCCACCGTGCAGTCGTAGAATGTCGACACCAGTTGTCTGGTCTCTCAATTCAAGGCGGAAACCATCTTCCCGCGTGACTTTCACGATGTCGCCAACACTCGACACATTGAACGAGTTCGCCGCACCGTCGCCGGAGAATGACACGGAATCCCGTGCGCCGTCGTCTCGCCCCGCGACATCGACACTGCTGCCGGTGGCAGTCGGATTATCGGAAATGCGGCCAAGCGACGCGTCGACGAGTGTCAACGTTGTTCCGGTCAGGTCCGGCACAATGATCGAGTCGGCGCCGCCTCGAGCGTAGATGGTCAGTTCTTCCGCGTTCACTGGCAACGTCAGCGTGGCACCGCCAGTCACGGCGAGTAAGACGTCGTCACCATCACGAGAGAGCGTGTATGTCTCCGCCGTGTCGCGTCCGACAATGACGATCGTGTCTGTCCCGGCATCACCGTCGATCGTCACGTCATCGCCCTGTGCGACTTCAATCGTGATGGTGTCGTTGCCGTCGCCGCCACGCAGCAGGTCGGCACCGAACCCGCCAATCAGTTCGTCGTTGCCGGCTTCTCCCAACAGGATGTCGACACCGCTACCTCCGACAAGCAGGTCATTACCAGCGCCACCCAGAAACGTCACCGGAGACGATGATTCGTTGACCATCTGATCGCTACCCGAGCCGCCGGAAATGTTAATCGTCAACGGCGAAAACGAGCCGACGTTTTCAGTGATACGCAACTCATCATTGTTCGAACCGAAGTCGCCGCTGATGCTGACGATGTTGTCAAACACCTGCTGGCTGCCGAACGCCTGCACGCGCAGTTTCTCGCCCTTCAGAGTGCCCGGACCGAGCGAGGTGATGGTGTACTGTTCGGCTGCCTGACCTGGTTCCAGTCGGCGAAGGGAACCACGATCGCCCACGTTGAGAATCAGATTCGAGCTGATGAAGTCGGTCGTGATTTGTTTTTCGCCAAGAACCGGGAACGCTTCCGCACCTATACGGAGATAGCCAACAGTAAAGCCGACGGACTTGCTGATCTTTGCGAGACCGACTCCAAAGCTGACTTCTGCCGAGACTCGGATGCGACCACTGTCCGTGTCGTAATCCACATCGACGTCAACACCGCCGACAGAACCCAGCGGAGTCCTTACACGACCACTGACGGAACCGCCGAAGTCCAGAAATCCAGTTTCATCTTTGATCAGGAAAAAGTTGGCATCGGCACTGATCCCCAGGTCGTCAGTTCCCAGACTCAGCGACCCGCGAAAATCAACATCGACGAATCCGCGACTGTCATAAACGCCGTTGGCGCGGAAGTTCGCAATGTTGAACAGGTCACCATCAAGATTGCCAGCCAGACGCAGGTACGATTCGCCCGTTACCGGGTCGCGGAACGCCGATACTTTACCATCACCTTCCAGCGTAATGACTTCCAGCAGTTCGAGTTCCAGATCTTCGACACGAATCTCCGCGACGTTACGCAGCGTGTTGATTTCCAGACGCAGCTTTGCTTTCGCTTCAAAGACGCCTGACTGTCCAAATTCAACGTCGAGTCCATCGTTCAACGCGCCACTGAGGTCGAAACCGACATCAACGCCGGTAGCAATAAGCGCTGTTTCATTGATTCGAACTTCAGCCAGATCGAAGAATTCGAGTCCTGCATCAACATTCAGTTTCAGATCGGTGCCTTCGGTGAAGAGTCGGAATTCACCGTTCAGTTCAAAGTCAAGAACATCCAGCGAACCGCGGACGAGAGCTTCGATCGACCGTGCTGCCAGATTACGACTGCTGGTCGTCCCGTCGGTCGCAATCAACGAAACCTGTTCGGTGGTGTTGGTTGTGTTGACGCCCAGAAAGACGTCGCCAGTGACGTCAACGCCGGGAATATCGAAATCGGCGTCCAGCGTGATCGCTCCGACGATGCCCGGTTCGCTGATTCGCAACTGCCCCTGAGCGTTCGCTGAAAGAATGTTTTCTGCCCCCGGCAGGGCAATACCGGCTCGAGCGTTGACGATCAGTTCCAATCCGCCGGTGACGGACGCGATGAAGCGGAAGTCGCCGGTCAGTTTGAACGATTCAAACAAGGTGATGACGGCATCGTCTGTTTCGTCCGCCGGGTTGCCACCCAGGGTGACGAAGAAGTAAGGCCCCGAAACAAACGTCTGACCGTCAAGCAACGGCGGTGGAGTGGCGGCGAGTGTGATGGTTCCGCCGGGCGCGATCGTCGTGGTTGGCAACGTCACGTCATCCATATCGACGTTCTCACGCCGGGCCTGAATAACGGCGAGTCGATCGCGCAGTCGTTCGGGTACTACATAAGTTTGCTCAAGTCCCGACGTGTTGAATTCGAGCGATGCCGGGCTACCGGTTGAAATCTCAAAGACTCCGGGCAGACCTCGCGCCGCGGTCAGGTCCAGTCGACCGGCTACTTTGGGAATCAACTGGGTCGGGCTGACGTCGCGGGCGACAAAAACACCCAGCGCATCCAGCGTCATCAGAGACAGATTCTGTCCGGGCACGCGCACATCGACGTCCAGCCGCGCGCTCATGAACATATCGAAGTCGATGTTGTCGTCAAACGGGTTGTCAGGATCATTCTCGTCCAGTCGCACATTCATCGAGAACACGCCGTCAAAGATCAGGTCGGCTCCGAAGCCGAGCAGGTCCTTTGCCATCGTCAGTGAACCCTGAAGTTCGAACGCCAGCGCTCCGGCTTCCAGCACGAAGGTTTCCAAAGCTCGGCCTGGCAGTAGCAGGTCAAGCGTTTGATCTTCATTCGTCGCGTTCAGGCCGAGCAGAATTTCCGCGTCGGCTTGCAATCCCGCGTCGGCCAGGAATGACAAGCCCGGAGAATCGGATGTGAAGTCCAGCTTCAACACACCGTAGATCTCGACGTCGCCCGGATCGGCTCCTTCGGGCACATCAATGATCAGCCGCCCGGCCGCACTTACCAGATCGCCAGCCGGGATAATGCCTTCGATGCCGATACTGCCCTGCACGGCCAGCTCAATCCGGTCGCCACCGTCTGGACTGGCGCTGGCGATCAGCTCCAGACTGGCAAAACCGCCGGAGCCTCCACCATCACCACCAATCACAATCTTTGCGAAGTCCAACGCGGTAATTTCGCCTCGCCCCAGCACACGAAAGCGGAATGAGTCGATCGCGTCCTTGTTGTAGAGCGGGTTGACCGTGTTGCCTTCATCGTCGAGAAACTCGAAGAACATGTCGCCCTGCAAACGGACGACGCGTGGCAGTCCCGACGATTCACCAGGAAAATCCCCCAGCATCACGAACCGCGGTGGCGCTTCGGAGTCTGCCCGAATAACACTGAGATCGGCGAAGAGAGTCAGGTCTGCGTTGAATTTTTCACCGACGTTGAACTTGCCGTTTAAGACGATGGCACCTTCAGTCGTCAACGCAATATCAACGTCGGCATTCAGTGACGACTCGCCGATGAACTGGCTGAACACCGAAGCTCCGGCTTCAACTCGCACGCTGGGCAGCAGCATGTCTTCGAATTTTCCGGTGTCGCCGTTGACCGTCAGAACGCCGGGCAGGTCGATATCGACTCCTGTCCCGGAGTAAAGCGTGACGAAGTATTCGCGACCATCGTCCACGATCTTCCACTTGGTCGGTGTGTTGGTGGAATCGTCCCGTTTGAGAACTTCCACCGTGCCGGCGGTCGACATCCGGATTCCACCCGCATTGAAGGCATCGACCAGCGGCTGAGTCACCGAGCCACCTTCGCCGAGTTCCTCTCGCAACGATTCGTCGATCTTGAACGTGGCTTCGGTCACTCGCAGTTTTCGACCACTCAATTCCCCAACGACTTCGACAATATATTCATTGCCTTTGAACGAGAGGCTCCACGAAGAGCCGACTTTCAATACCTTGACGGTTGGCCCTTGGGCCGCATCACTGATGGACAGTCCATTATTGGCAAATGAAGCGTCAAATCCGCCCTCTTTGTCGAACTGTCGTGCGTTGAGTTTCAGAATCGTTTCAGAAACGCCCGCCGGGTCCGAATAGTCAAAACGGTAACCGCTGTTCCCGGTGGCGAGGTTAGCAACCTGCTGTCGGGTTCGGTCACGCCAGACTTCAAATGGTAGATCGAGCGTCGGCTTGAACCGCGATTCAGCCAGGTCAGCAGGATTCGCTGGCGGAACGAGCGGGATGGCGTTGAAGGTGACACCACCTCGGAAGTTGTTGAAGGTCAGGCCGGTGAAAACAGGATCAACGGTGATTGGGATGCCGGCGCTGAAGTAAACGCCCAGTGGTCCGAGTTCCGAAAACGCCACGCGAATTTCAGTCTCACCGAGATTTGGAAACGCGAACGATCCCTGCAGCCCAAGATAAAACACTGACTCAGCAAAGTTCGAACCCGTCGTCACGATGCCTTCTTCATCGAGTTTGATGACGCCGCCAAACAGGCCACCACTGATCTCACCACCAAAGAATTGCCCAGATGCCGAAACGGAGATTTCATCAACCGCGACAACCGGAAACTCGCCATTGGCCAGCCGCAATGGCTCGATTGTCAGACCTTTGATCGACCCTTCCACGGCAGCGATCCCGCCCGGCAGCATCCCTCCGACCGAACCGGAGATCACAATCTGAAAATCTTCCGGAGCCGAGTTGAAATCCGGCCATTGCAACGTCACTTCGTCGAGACTTAAAGGGAGTACGTCGACCCAGCCGAAGTCCGTAGCTGACGTTGCACCAACTGAAAACGATGCACCAAAGTTGTTTAACGCCTTGAAGTCACCATCGCCTTCGATGGCGAAACGGTTGAGTGAGCCACCAATCTGAACTCCAGCGACAGACAGATCGATCGAAACCGCACCGGCCACTCGCAGGAATTCTTCGTTTCCAGTCGCCGTCGGTACAAACGTCGTGTCGGTTGTGCTGACGGTCAGGTACTCGCCGAGCTGACCTGTCAGGCGGTTCGCTGAAAATTTGACATCGTCGATGCCGAAATCGCTGTTGAAGGTGATGCCCGCTTTGACGTTTTCTCCAGTCAATGACCACGGCGCGTCGTCTCCCAGCGGACGGACTTCGATCAGCGCCGCACCAATCGCCAGCCCACCAACGGAAACGCCGGTGTCGATCGATACTGCAAAGTCGCTGACTTCGATGAACGGGTTCTTCACCGTCAGAATATCAGAGACCTGAATCGTCTCGTTCAATGTGACGCGCGTCTGGCCGAATGCAAAACCGTCCCCGCGCACAAGCAGAGCCGGGTTGCTGTTTGTTGAAACAGCCTGCCCGCTGAGTTTGAGCGGTGGCACGGCGACCGTCAGCACGCTGGCTCGGATGATCTCCTGATCAAATCCGAGTTGTGGATCGAAGTTGAGATCCACATTGCTTGCCGAAGCTTCAAGGATGTCGGGAACGTCCAGCGTGACCGACGACGCCGTCAATGAGAATGCGCCCGGCAGCACCAGGTCGATCAAACCGGAACTTGAACTCACATTGCCGCGTATCTGGAGTTCGCCTTCCGCGCCCTTTGCGACGAGTGTCAGCGGTTTGGCTTCATCAGTGGTTTCATCTGACGAATCGTCCCCTATCGTTGTGTCGTCGCCCCCCGAGCCGGTCGTCGTGTCGTCCCCTCCTGACCCGGTTGTCGTGTCCGTACCGCCTGAGCCGGTCGTTGTATCGTCTCCTCCAGACCCGGTTGTCGTGTCCGTACCGCCTGAGCCAGTCGTTGTGTCGTCACCGCCCGAGCCATCCATTGTGTCGTCCATTGACTCCGCTTCGCTCGGCTTCCGCTTGAACGAGAGACTGGCTTCTTTGGCTTTCAAGCCGGCTCCGACGGTCAGTTCGTCACCGATCAGACTGAACGTTGGGAACGTCACACTGACCTTACTCAGCGAAAGTGGCCCGAGGTTTGCTTTCAGCAGGACGAACTCACCAGCCTCACCGGTTTCCGAATCCGGTTCCGTATCGAGGTTGCCTGTCGGGAGGAGCGAGAATCCGCTGACCACGAAACTGCCGGACGCCATCTCGAAGGCAGGCAGCCCACTCTCGGCGTCTTCGCCCAGCGAGAAAGTCGCCGTCGCGCTGGCAAGGCTCACGGCATCGACGTCGCCAGCAGACAAGGTTGCTTTCACATCCCCGGCGGCGATGTTGAGATTCCCGTCGCCGTTCTCGGTCACCGTAAAATCGGCGGATGTGCTGACGACTCTGCCAATGGCTGAGTCGACATGAAACACAGCAGCCCCCTGAAGCTGATGAACGCCGCCAGTAGCGAAGGAAATCGTCTGCGTTCCGAATGGCGCGTCGACCGAAAGATCAACGGCATCATCAGTCGTATTAATCTGGAAGTCGAACCCAAATGCCGAATCCAGCTCCAGTCCCGCCAGCCCGAACACCGCGATGCCGTCACCGTCGGAAACATCTTCCGCCGTGATCTGCCCGGCCAGTCCTGACGTCAGCAGTGCGAACACTCCGTCAGCATCGGACAGCTCGATTCCGACCGGACCGCCGAACTGAATTCCAGCATCCACCGCGATGATCGATACACCGTTGCCTGAATCAAATTCATCGAGCGTGAATGTTCCGGTGATCGTTCGGCCATCGACCGACAGACTGGCGTCGACGGTCGTCGGCACAGCCGCTCCATCCGCCGCCGAAAAGAACGTCGCGAGCGCCAGATCGTCCGAACTGTCAAACCCGCGAAACTCGACATCGGCATCACCTGCCGTATCAACCCTCACAAACGGATCAGCCCCACCGTTGATGTCGACCGTCAATCCGCCCGTCAGTAACGTGCGTTCTTCCAGAGTTTCTGAATGCCGCCTCATCCGGCGATGAAGAATTGGATTTTTGATGCGTGCTCGCTGCCGACTTCGGCGGCTTCCGTAACGTCTTGACCAGGCCAGTACGGAAGAAATGCGCGCAGCGAAGGACTCGATAGAACGAAAAAGCATGAATTCCCCCCGGAATGTATCGATAAATTACCGGATAGCCGGTATGCGAGGAGATGCGAGATTCCGCTTAGAAAGCGCTCAGGAATTCGTCGCAGATTCGCCAGAATGCCAGAAGTTGCCTCGCGAAACTGAATCGCGACTGCCGATGCAGCCCATCGGCGTCAGCAGATTCTTAAGAGTTCCTCGGAACGAATGACTACTTTGCAGGCCCGGCGGGACGATCTTCGGTTATTGTAGATTCAGCGGCCGCTCCAGCATGCTGACGTGGCTTTCAGGCTTTGCCAGAGCAGGCCGCATATTTCCAGGCAGGATGACCTTAGGGTCGGACGACGGTAAGATTTGGCCATGACTGAGGCTCGCGAAAAACCGGATCTGCAGGAGCTGATCGACAATGCCGGTCAGAGCCCGGAAAGCGAGCGATTGCTGCCGTTGGTTTATGACCAGCTACGTCGCCTGGCAACCGTTCATCTTGCTCGCGAATCTCCAGGGCAAACGCTCCAGCCGACGGCGCTCGTTCACGAAGCTTACGTTCGCTTAACCGAGTCCAGCGGTGGCCAGGAGTGGGACCATACGGGCCATTTCTTCGCCGCCGCCGCAGAATCGATGCGCCGGATTCTGGTCGAGAACGCTCGGCGAAAGCAGACGATCAAACGAGGTGGCAAACTCCAGCGGCTTGATCTCAACATCGACGAACTGGCCGAAACAGGTGAGTATGGCGATCTGCTGGCGCTCGACGAAGCTCTGACACGTCTGACAGAATTGTCTCCGGTTCCGGCCGAAGTCGTCAAACTTCGATACTTTGCCGGCCTGACGAGCGAGGAAACGGCGGAAGCACTCGGCATGTCAGACGCGACCGCCCGTCGTCACTGGACGTACGCGCGAGCGTGGCTGCATCGTGAATTGAGCGTACCGGCTGATGAGCTGAAGTGACTAAGGGCGACGCGATCTCGGAAAATGAGATCGTGTCACATTTTTCATGAGCGGAAACGGTGGTCAAGTACGCATGAGAAGGCATGCCCCGGTTCCAGCAAAGAAACTAATGATCGCACCTCTTCCGTTTCCCGCTCCCCGAATGCCAGCCATGAACGAAGAATCTGTCTTCTTAGAGGCGCTCGAAATTGAATCTTCTGAAACGCGTGCTCGATTCCTCGATTCCGCTTGTCGAGATTTCCCCGGCTCGCGTGCAAAGATCGAGCAGCTTCTGGAGTCGCATTCGGTGGTCGGGAATTTTCTGCTGAAACCGCCTGTTGAAATGCTTGAGACCGCACTGAGCCAGCTCACCGATGATCATTCGTCGCGGGGCAAGAAAAATGAGTCTGACGACAAGGCTGAGCCAACACTGGACTTTCTCGAATCGTCGCAGCGTGAAGGCAGCCTGGGGCGACTCGGAACTTACGAAGTGCTTGAACTGGTCGCTCATGGCGGAACGGGAATTGTTCTGCGAGCAACAGATACAAAGCTGCACCGCGACGTTGCATTGAAAGTCCTAAAGCCCCACTGTCTGGAATGGCCCAACGCGCGAGCCAACTTTCTCCGGGAAGCGCGAGCCGCCGCCGCCATCCGCAGTGATCATGTCGTGACCGTTTTCGCGGTCGAAGATGAGCACTCAGTTCCATTCCTTGCGATGGAGTTTATCGAGGGCGAATCGCTTCAGCAGAAACTCGATCGCGAAGGACCGTTCTCGATTGCCAGTATTATCGATGTGGGAAGTCAGATCGCTGCGGGGCTGGCCGTCGCTCACAGCCAGGATTTAATCCATCGAGACATCAAGCCGGCCAACATTCTGATCGAGAACGAAACCGGACGAATTCAAATCACGGACTTTGGCTTGGCGCGTGCCGTCAAAGAATCGGGTGACACGCTGCTCGGCCTGATGAGCGGCACGCCTCAATACATGTCCCCCGAGCAGGCTGAAGGCAAACTGATTGATCATCGTTCTGACCTGTTCAGTCTGGGCAGTGTGCTTTACGTACTGACAACTGGATTGCCGCCGTTCCGCTCATCAAACTCGCTGGCCGTGTTGAGGCGAGTCGTCGAACAACAGCCTCGAGCCTTGAACGAAGCACGCTCGGACCTGCAGCCAGCCTTCGTTGAGTTCGTCGAGCGGCTGCTTGAAAAGTCACCCGATAAACGCCCTCAATCAGCAGACGAAATTGTCGAACGGTTAAGCAAACTTGCGCAGAACACTGACAATGTTTCATCGGTTGCGACAGGTGACAATGGCAACGATCACCGTCGTAGAAAATGGCTGAAGCCGGCGATGTCCTTTATGGTCGCCGCGGTATCACTCGCTGTGATTGTCCTCATCGTGAAGAATCGTGACGGACAATCGACGAAGTTCATTATTCCGGAAGGCTCCAGAGTTAATGTCGACGCTCGCGGGGAAGTTGTCGTCAATCTTGCAAACGTTACCGAACCCGGAACTCGCGGGGCAAACAGCGACTCTGATGATACGCTCTCAAAGACAACTTCAAAATCGACCACACCCGATACAAAGGCGACCGCTCCAAAACTTCCTGATTCGGCGCAACCACCAGTCAAAAAAAATGATCCACCGCCGACGGCCACCGTGCCGTTCTCTCCGGTCGACGCCCAAAAATATCAGACTGCCTGGGCAAGACATCTTGGTATTCCAACCGAATTTTCAACCGAAATTGGGCTGACGTTCTCGTTGATTCCGCCGGGCGAGTTCGACATGGGCAGCACTCAGTCTGAAGTTGACGCCTTGATGGTCACTCACGCAAGCGATAGCTGGGTAATGACTCACTTAAAAACACATGCAGTCAACGAGACACCTCAGCACCGCGTGAGACTCTCTCAGCCCTTCTTCGTAAGCCAAACTGAGGTCACGGTTCAACAGTTTCGTCAGTTCGTCGAGGCAACTGATTACAAAACTCAGGCCGAGTCTACCGGAACAGGAGGAAGCACTTACTCAAAGTCCCTCACACGTAATAACAGCCCGGATTTGAACTGGAAGAACCCCGGCTATAAGCAATCAGATGAATACCCAGTGGTCCAGGTTACGTGGCAGGATGCTGTCGCCTTTTGTGAGTGGGCCAGTGAAATGTCCGACATGACGGTCACGCTACCAACGGAAGCTCAATGGGAATTCGCCTGCCGAGCCGGATCAAATCAGCGAACGTTTTTCGGCAAGCCTTCCGCATTGCTGCAGGAATTCATCGTGCGAGCCTCACCGTACGGCGCAAAGCCAGTCGCTACGATGCAACCCAATGTGTTCGGCCTCTTCGATATTTACAGCAACGTCTGGGAATGGTGCAGCGACAACTTCGAGCCAAACTATGACGTCCCCTCCTCAGCGGCTGATACACCACTGCTCGACCCGACAGGCCCAGCGTACGGCAAAGCCCATGTAATTCGTGGCGGCTCATACAGAACCCCGCAACAACTGCTCGGCTCAGCCTGCCGCCGCCTCCCCTCAACCGTCGACCTGAGTCACGACAACGTCGGCTTCCGAGTCGTCATCACCGGCGAGCTCTCGAAAGTTGCGAATTATCACTCACTCGTTGAATGATCTCCTGAGTCACCACTCCATACACCTGCCGCATAGAATGCTCGGCAAAAGATGAAGATGACAAACAACATCTTCAGAGCCCAAGCCGAGATTGAACTATTCGCAGTCGGCACAAATGCTTACAGATCGCCAAGTTCGATTGGTTGGTTTCGAAAAAATTTCATTGAGCGAACTGCCCTCAGAATCGTCAGCACATGACGCCACTGTATCAACTTGACGAGACGCCGAGTGGTCTACAATCCTCTCGTGTAGTCAGATTTCGTGACGTCGGTCGACCTCGCTCTCGCTACGTTTCGCCTGCAGCTTGCAACATTGAGAAATGTAGGCCAGATGTCAGGTTTCCTCGAAAATCTCCCCGCTAGCATCAAATTTAAGGATCACCACGACGTAATCAGGTGGTTTGAAACTGCGACTGCAAAAAAAACATTGGGATGTAGTCGGGGCGGAAAGGAATGTCATCTCGCAAACCGCAAACTTGCGCTGGCTGCATTGGAGCCGCCAAGGGACTGACGGACTACACAATGCCGAGGTACTGACCGAATCTGAAGCGGTTGGAATTCTCTTGGAGCAAGGGCTTGAACCTCCGGATTGTCGAGCGATGAGATCGCGGGAGTTCGGCGCCAGCACTACCGAGATTCCATTCGCAGTGTTCTAGGGACTGCAACCGGGAAGTCATATTCGACCCCGACGGTTATGATATTTACTCTGCTCCTCACCCCGAAGGGGGTGCTTCGAGTTACACGACCGAATTCGATGATTACTCTGATTGGGAAACGCTATACAAGAACCCCGATGGTCGTTGGGTCATGCTGGAATTGCCGGATTTCGATCACGGCTTGGAGCTGCCTCAGATCTACAGGCTGGACGACAAGTTGGCCGCCCGTTGGCTCTTCTGGAAGCGATTCGATGGGCCTCTGGAACTGCAATGCTTCACAGAAAACATGACTTTTGATCTCGATGCCGCTGAGCCGTCGTCTCCGGATCAATTATCCAGTCCCACTCCGGTTTGGGACAGTGATGCCGGGGTTCTGAGATTTCAAGGTGTCGTCGTTCGGAAACTAAAGTCAGGTGCTTAAAATGTTCGGACCATGTTTAGAGCGGTTTCCGGATAAGGGTAGCGTCATTGAGGCAGTTTGAATAAGGCAGGCATCCGCAAGGGGGTGCCTGTGATTTATTCGAAAGAATTCCGGCGTGAAGTGCTGGCAGCGTGTGATGCCGGTGGTGGGACTCGCGAAGTGGCGACACGGTTTAATGTGTCTGAGTCGTGGGTCAGGCGGATCAAGCAGGAACGCCGCGAGCTGGGCAAGACGGCTCCGAAGACGACTCGTGATCGTCGTCCGTCATGGCAGAGTTGGAGCGACTGGTTACGTCAGAGCGTTGCCGAACAGCCTGACATTTATCTGCACGAACTCCAGGCGAAGCTGGAGTCTGAGCATGAGACAAGACTGTCTCAGCGGACATTCAGTGAGGCTTGTCGAGCGTTGGGATTGACTCGAAAAAAAAGACGCTGATTGCTGCGGAACAGGAACGCGAAGACGTGGCCGCAAAGCGTCTGCGATGGAAGCAAAGCCAGCAGGACATCGATCCTGATCACGTTGTTTTTATCGACGAAACGTGGGCCAAAACGAACATGACACGGACGTACGGTCGTTCGCAACGGGGCACGCGTGTGGTCGAAGGGGTACCGTTTGGCCGTTGGCAGACAACAACGCTTGTCGGTGCGTTACGCTCTACAGGATTCACCGCACCCCTGACCGTGGATGGCCCGATCAACGGTCAGATATTCCTCGCCTGGGTACGCCAGCACCTGGTATCAACGCTGCAATCAGGAGACGTTGTGGTTCTGGACAACCTATCGAGTCACAAGGTGAAAGGAGTCCGGGAAGCGATTGAATCAGTTGGAGCAGAAGTCCGCTATCTGCCACCGTACTCGCCCGACTTAAATCCTATCGAACTGGCCTTCTCGAAACTCAAAAAACTGCTCAGAGATGGAGCCGAACGAACCGTCAACGCCCTCTGGAATCTCTGCGGCAATATCCTTGATCAGTTCTCAAACGAAGAGTGCCGCAACTACTTCAAACACCGCGGATACCGCTACGCTTAAGTTGCAGCCGCTCTAGGATCGGGGCCGTCAACGAAAAAGCCCACAAGGATCGACTCTACCCGGTCGCTCCCGAGTTCGCGGAGATGATCGAGGCAGTACCGGAGAAAGAAAGGTCAGGTTGGTTTTTCAACGTAGTGGGAGTCCGAGGAAAACGACCACGAACCGATACTGTATCCAAGACGATCACCGCAATTGGAAGGGAAGCGAATGTTGTCGTCGACCCAGACTCCCAGAAGATCAAACATGCCTCAGCGCATGATCTGCGGAGGGCATTCGGATTTCGCTGGTCTGAAAGAGTGATGCCGGCGCAGCTCAAGGAACTGATGAGGCACGAAAGTATCTCGACAACGATGAAGTACAACGTGGGACGAAATGCCGAGGCAACCGCTGCGGCACTCTACGCCGCCGTGCCCGACAAGAATCGGCTTGTCCCTGACGAACGGATCAAGCCAGAAGCTCAACGTTCCGACCACCGATACTTTTCGCGTGATCGACGTCCCGCAGTTGATTCTCCGAGCGAAGGTGGCCACCGTTAGCGATCTAACTCCGCGCCCGCTGAGGCAGGACCGCCTGCCCTACACGAGTGTGACGTAAGCTGCACGGCACAGGTGTTGCTGGGTAAGGACTTACGTCAGAATGTGACGCTGCATACTACAAGAATGACTGTTGCCATAGTCAGATAAGAGCTTCGGATAGAAGCTTGTGCGGGCATCCAACCGTTCAAGTCTCGGATATTGGAGGCATGAGGCAGCCTCATGAAGCTATGCCTTCGTAGCAGGCCTCATTCTTAGCATCCGCAGCATCGTACCGGATGCCGGGACCAACGGCTTTCAGGTGACACTTTTGGTGACACCTCAGCCATTGAGAATCTCAGCAACGTAAAAAGACCGACGCAACTCATTGTTACGTCGGCCTTTAAGCAGCACGCCCGGTAGGATTCGAACCTACGACCGCCGGATTAGAAAT
>TARA_R110002072_G_scaffold85210_15_pt1 | contig 26757 bp, 17 predicted proteins | sample TARA_R110002072 | Tara Oceans TARA_R110002072 (sample SAMEA4397118) | marine metagenome | biome: Polar Biome; feature: [SRF] surface water layer (ENVO:00010504); material: water (ENVO:00002006), including particulate matter (ENVO:01000060) such as... | depth 5 m | reverse complement strand
AGGCTCAACCAGCAGGGAGAGAATGTAGGCGTGCTGCAGGTGCGTTTGTACCGCCCGTTCTCTGTCGCTTGTTTTCTCAGTTCATTACCCGCCTGCGTGAAGACAATCGCCGTTATGGATCGCACCAAGGAAGTGGGCGCCACCGGAGAGCCGCTGTATCAGGATGTGGTGACGGCTCTGGCCGAGGCCTGTGCCGAAGGCAAGCGTTCGGTTATGCCCAGGGTTGTGGGTGGCCGCTACGGCCTGTCGTCCAAGGAGTTTACACCGGCCATGGTGAAAGGCATCTTTGACGAACTGGGCAGAGGGTTGCCGAAAAATCATTTCACCATTGGCATCACGGATGACGTTTCTCATACCAGTATCGATTACGACCCTGCATTCAGTATTGAGGACAGCGATGTCACACGGGCCATGTTCTTCGGGCTGGGATCAGATGGTACGGTGGGTTCAAATAAAAACAGTATCAAGATCATCGGTGAGAATACGGAACTGTTTGCGCAGGGCTACTTCGTTTACGATTCAAAAAAATCCGGGTCGCAGACGGTGTCGCATTTGCGCTTTGGGCCAAGGGTGATTCGAGCGCCTTATCTGATCGAGTCCGCCAACTTTATCGCCTGCCAAAATTACACTCTCATCGAAAAGCGGGATGTACTCAAAAATGCCGCGCCCGGCGCAACATTTTTGCTCAATAGCCACCACGATAAAGAGCATATCTGGGATCAGCTTCCGCGGGTTATCCAGCATGAGATGATTGATAAGAAAATCCGCTTCTATGTTATCGATGCGTCCAGCGTGGCGAAAGCTTCCGGTATGGGAGCGCGCATCAATACAATTATGCAAACGTGTTTTTTCGCGCTTTCAGGTGTGCTGCCTGAAGACCAGGCTATCGCCCACATCAAAAATCATATTGAAAAGTCGTACCTGAAGAAAGGCCGCGATGTTGTTGAGATGAATTTCAGGGTGGTCGATGAAGCGCTGGCTCATCTCGAGGAAGTTGAGGTGCCGGGCAAGGCCACCAGTGAGCAGCCGGTAGTGCCCACTGTGCCCGGTCATGCCCCGATGTTTGTTCGCGAGGTAACAGCCGCGATGATGAGGGGGGAGGGTGACAGGATTCCCGTCAGTATGTTACCTGACGACGGGACCTACCCTTCCGGAACGGCGCGCTGGGAAAAGCGAAATGTGTCCGATGCCATTCCCGTGTGGGAGCCGGACGTCTGCATTCAGTGCGGCAACTGCAGCTTTGTCTGTCCACACAGTGTTATCCGCGCCAAGTTTTACCATCAGGATCACCTTGCCCATGCGCCTGAGACATTCAAGTCAGCGGGCATCAGTGCCCGCGGATTTCCAGAGACGCGCTATACACTGCAAATCTACGCTGAGGATTGCACCGGTTGCAATCTCTGCGTGGCCGCGTGTCCGGCACATGTTTGGCAGCACGGGGAGATGCTGGACCGGAAGGCGATCAATATGGCACCTAAGGCGCCATTACTGGATGCAGAAATAGGCAACATAGCGTATTTCGAGTCGATTCCCTTCCCACTGCCGGAAACGGTAGATTATTCGTCTGTTCGCGGTACACAGTTTCTTGAGCCGCTATTCGAGTTTTCCGGTGCCTGCGCAGGCTGTGGTGAAACGCCCTATCTGAAGCTTCTCTCACAGTTATTCGGGCCGAGAATGCTGGTTGCAAATGCCACCGGATGTTCATCCATCTACGGGGGCAACCTGCCCACCACGCCATGGACCACGAACAGTGAGGGGCATGGTCCCGCCTGGTCGAATTCGCTGTTTGAGGACAATGCGGAGTTTGGCCTCGGGTTTCGCATTACAGCAGACAAGCACCTCGATATCGCCAGGCAGTTGCTCAGGGAACTGCGCGATGATATCGGTGCAGACCTTGTCGATGCAGTGATCGGTGCGCCGCAGGCGATAGGGGGTGAAATTCGCCAGCAACTGGCGCGGGTGGCGGAACTGAAGTTGCGTTTGTCAGCGATGAGCGATAGCAGGGCGAAAAACCTGCTGACCGTTGCCGATCAACTGGTAAGACGCAGTATCTGGCTGGTGGGGGGAGATGGCTGGGCCTACGATATCGGCTCTGGCGGGCTTGACCACGTACTTGCCAGCAGTCGCAATATTAATGTGCTGGTGATGGATACTGAGGTTTACTCCAACACCGGCGGCCAGATGTCGAAAGCGACACCGACAGCCGCATCGGCCAAATTTGCTACAGCAGGCAAGCGAGTCGGTAAGAAGGATCTCGCGCTGCAGGCGATCTCCTATGGCAATGTCTATGTCGCGCAGGTAGCGTTTGGCGCCAATCCGCAACAAGCCCTGTTGGCATTCAGGGAGGCCGAGGCTTACGAGGGTCCGTCCATTATTCTTGCCTACAGCCCCTGTATTGCCCATGGCATTGATATGGAAAAGAGCCTGCAGCAACAGAAGCTGGCAGTGGCCAGTGGCTACTGGCCGTTACTGCGCTTCAATCCCGAGTTGCGCAAGGCCCGCAGGAGACCCTTCGTACTCGATTCCCCCGCGCCGCAAATCGCGTTCAAAGACTATGCCTACAACGAGTTGCGCTACACAGTGCTGCAGGAAACCAATCCCGATGAAGCAGACCACCTGCTGAACATCGCGCAGCAGTTGGTTGACCTGCGTTGGAAGACCTACGTTGACATGGCCTCCGCAGAGGCGACAGAGTTCCAACCTATAGCCTGAGATACGTGCAGGCTGCATCGTCGGAATGTCTAGAGTATCAACACATAAGACAATAGAATCGAGTGACTGACTGCTGGCAGAGCCAAACTGGCGACACTTTACATGAATCAGAATATCCAGATCCGGGACCGCGCCAGAAAACTGCTGGAGATGGGCAGCGTGGCTGAAGCCCTGTCCCTGTTGGAAAAAAACCTCAAAGATTTTCCCAGGGATATCGATTCAATCTATTTGTCGGGTATCTGTTGTGCCAGGTCCGGAAACCACATCGCGGCGGAAAAGTACTTCAAAAGGGCGGTGAAAATAAACAGGGGTCTGTATCAGGCCTATGTCGATCTGGGCCTGTCGCAGTTTTTGCAGAGAAAGTTCCAAGACGCCGTCAAGTCGTATAAGAAGGCACTTGCCATCAATCCGGCATTTGCGCCGGCTCATGCCAATCTTGCGCAGTCCTATCTGCAGATCCAGGAACCGGCAAAGGCACTGCGCCATGCCCGCAGGTGCGTGGAGATCGATGGTGCGAATCCCAATTACCTGAACCTTCAGGGCGTGTGCTATCGAAAACTGGAGCAGACCGAAAAGGCGATAGACACGTTCAGGAAGATTAATACCGCACATCCGCAGTTTTACGCTGCCTACACTAATCTGTACGAAACGTATCGTCTTCTCCACGATATTCGCAATGCAGAGGAAACCTTACTCTCTGCCAAAACTATTTTTGCGGACCAGGCAACAGTATATCTGGCACTGGGTAAATTTTATGAGCAGATCGATCGCACAGCGGACGCCAAAAATCTCTATGCACAGGGGGTTGGCAACTGTGGCGACAAGCTGGATTTGCTGGTGGCTTTGGCGCGCGCGAACAGAATGCTGGGGCAGTATGAAGAAGGGCTGCTGCCGATTGACAAGGCACTGGCTATCGATAGCGCGTACCAGCCGGCCGTTGCCGAGCGCTGCAGTTTCCATATTCTAAAGGGAGAGTTCGACGAGGCCTATGCACTGTTGACTGGCTTTATCGCTTCGCAGCGTGAGCAGCCACTCACGCCAGGCCTGTCACTCGCCTACGCCCATGTGTGCAGACTGACTGATCGCCCTGAAGAAAGTCTTCGCACACTGCGCACAGTGCTTGATGTGCCGGGAATGCCGGATGAAATGACATCCGTGTTGTTGTTCTCCATGGGCGATAGCTACGATAAAGATAAGCAATATGACCGCGCTTTTACTGCGTATCGAAAAGCCAATAGCGTCGTGGATTACACCTCAGATATCGATCGCTACCTGGAGATACTAAGCGACATAGAGAGCGGCGTTCGCCAGGAGGCTCTGGACAGTGCGATACGTTCAGACTTTGATACCAGCAAACCCGTCTTTATCGTTGGCATGCCGCGTTCCGGCACATCGCTGGTGGAACAGATTATCAGCAGTCACCCTGAAGTCTGTGCGGCGGGGGAGATTACCGAACTTTGGAGCATTGCCCAGGATGTCAGTGACAGCAGGTATTTCGAACACTATACAAGGCAACGGGCTTTGCTGAGTAAGGAGAGCATCAACCTCTACGCCGCTCGCTATCTGGCGTTTATCGAGAATCTGGCTCCCGATGCGTCACGCATAACAGACAAACTTCCACACAATTTTATGCATCTCGCGTTGATCGCACAGCTGTTTCCCGGCGCACATATTATCCACTGTCATAGACATCCGTTTGATACCTGTCTGTCGATCTACTTCAAAAAGTTCAATGACAATCACCTCTATGCGCGCAATTTGTCGGAAATTGCCCGGTTTTACGCACGCTATATGCAGTTGATGCAGCGTTGGCAGGAAACAGCAACAAGCGTGTTCAATCTCAAGTATGAGGCCCTTGTCGCCAATCAGGAAACACTGTCTCGCGACATGATTGCCCATATAGGATTACACTGGGATGAGAAATGTCTCAGGCCTCATGAATCACGTCGGATGGTCATCACGCCAAGTTATACTCAGGCAAACAGGCCTGTTTATTCGGATTCAATCAGCCGCTGGAAAGCTTACCAGCGCCACCTGCAGCCACTGATTGATGTGCTTGGCAACCCTGAGCAATATGAATAGCATTGGCGACAGCATACCGCGTACAGCCAAGAGCCATGGAGAGAGACATGTTGAAAACAGTACCTGAAATCGTCGCCGAAGCGCGCATCGGTCAACGTTGCATAGATGCTGCGACGGCACTCAACGAGATGAAGAGCAATGGCGGCACCATTGTCGATGTGCGTGAACTGGTGGAAGTGAACAACCTGGCGGCACCGCAATCCCTGCATATCCCACGTGGAATACTGGAGATGAAAATCGCAGAAGTCATTCCCGAAGAGAGTCATCCGATCTATGTGCACTGTGCCAGCGGCGGCCGCGCTACCCTGGCGGCGCAGCAGTTGAAGAATATGGGGTATACCCAGGTAAGTGTAGTGACGTGCCCGGTGAATGTGGTCAAGGAATTGCAGGAGATGTTTGCCGAGTAGGCGCTGCCAGCGGTGTTTTACAGGAGACTGTTTCTGCAATCCATCGTGCTGTAAGGTATCGTAGGCCTTGCCGACGAAATGGGAGCAGCAGGAACACATGCATATCGTGACAAATGTGAAATCAGCCTTGAAGCAGTGTGCCGCTGTAATACTACTGTGCCTGTGTCTGCCAGCGGCGTTGCACGCCACCTCGGTGCTGCAGGTGGACATAGACGAGTTACTCAGTGGTGCCGGGGTGATCTTCGAGGCCGATGTCATTGCCAGCGAAGCCAGGTGGAACGAGGACAACACGTCTATCTCGACCTGGGTTACCTTCGCCGTGGTGGACGTGTTGAAGGGGGCGTTGCCCGCCGATACGATTACACAGAGTTTTGCCGGGGGCACGGTGGGTGAGACCACCTTGCAAGTGAGCGGGATGGTCTATCCCGAGGTCGGGGAGAGGGGCATCTACTTTATTGAAAACCCGGATCGCCAGCAGGTCAATCCGATTCTTGGCTGGGGGCAGGGACATTTCAAAGTCGCCAGGGATGCGCAGGGGAGCGAGCGGGTGCTGACCGAGAACGAGCTTCCCGTGCAGGCCATTGAACAACCCGATCCGGCAGATAAGTCCGGCAAGCGTGCGCAGTATGACGCTGCCTTGCCGCTCAGCGAGGGCGCTGCGCAGGGCCTGCGAGTAGGTAAATCGCAGGATGCACGGGACACCGCGATGGACAAGCAGGATTTCAAGCGTGCACTGCGCACCCGCCTGTCACTGATTCAGGCCGAGAGAGAGGCTGGCGGGCAAGCGGATACCAGGCAATGAGTAAACACGCAAGGCGGTTACTGGCACTGCTGGTGTGCAGCGGTTGGTCCGGCGTGGGCAGCGTGCAGGCCTATCAACTGTCGGGCTCGTACTGGCAGGACGGGCAAGTCAATGTCTATGTCGACCTGGCGGCGAGCAACCCGCCGGGTGCCAACCAGCCCAATGTGGTCGCGGGTGGACCGACAACGGCCGCGCTACAAACCGCCTACCTCGACGCTATGACGGTGTGGAACACCTATTCGACATTTTACTATACTGCGACAACCAACAGCGGTTACACCAACCCCTGTGCCAGTCCTGCGACAGATCCTGACAGCAGTGTGGTGTTTTCCAGTAGCAGCTGCGGCAGCGCATTTGGTGCCACCACACTGGCGGTGCAACAAACCTGGTTTTCGGGTTCGTCGACGTCCAAGACAGGAACGGTGTTTAACAACACCAGGCAATGGGATCTTTACTCGGGCAACTGGAACGGCACGGCCGAGTTCAAGCGCGTGGCCGTGCACGAACTGGGCCACGGCCTCGGGCTGGATCATACCAGCGTCAGCTCCGCCATAATGTGGCCCACCGCCGGCAATACAGAACTGCCTCAGGCGGATGATCTCGCTGGTGCTGCGGCCCGCTATGACAATGATGCCGATGGCGTAGGTTTAGCCCTCGACAACTGTCCGGGGGAGAGTAATTCATCACAGGCAGACCTGGATGCCGATGGCGCCGGAGATGCCTGTGACGCTGATATAGACGGTGACGGGGTTTACAACGGCGCTGGCGTGGATGCCCGTTTTGGTCTGGATTCCCTGGCCAATTCCTACTACAACTTTTCGTCGTCTTCAAATCCCTACCGCGCGATGACGTTCCCCGTCACCTTTTCAGGGGCACTGACAACAGTGACGTTACCGATTTTTTGCCCCTCGGGGGCTCTTGTCCTCTCAGTGCAGGCGCTCAATGGCTCCGGCAGGCCTGATGGCACCGCGCTGGCCTCGCAGCAGTTTGCCTCGGGTACCGGAGTGCCCACATCCGGCCAGGGTGGTGTGGCGTTCGTGTTTGATAATCCGGCATCGGTGACCGCAGGCAGCGGTGTCGCCATAGTCGCTCGTTCCCTTGGTTCCTGCGGCTGGTTTGTCAGTACCGTGAGCAGCTATGCCGGCGGTAACGGCTTCTTTTCGCAAAATGGTGTCAGTTGGGGCACGACAGTTGATTTCCCCTTCAGCGCCACTATTACGCCCTCTGTTATCGACAACTGCCCATCGGTGTCGAACCCCGCGCAGCCGGACCTGGACACCGACAGCCTGGGTGACGCCTGCGACAGCGATATCGATGGGGACGGCCTGACTAACGACGACGAGGTCAATGTTTACCAGACAGATCCGCTCGACGCGGATAGTGATAACGACACCTACAGCGATGGCGATGAGGTGGCCGCTGGCAGTGACCCAAATGATGATGGAAGCCTGCCCGCGCCGGCAAGTGGCGACATCAATGGCGATGCTGTGGTTGATGTTGCCGATGTACTGCTGGGCAATCAAATTCTGCTGGGTATCGTGATGCCAACCAATGAGCAGGTGCTGCGCGGTGATGTGGCGCCACTGGTCGCAGGTGTGCCCGCGCCCGACGGTGTGTTCGACGCCGGAGATCTGCTCATTATCGAGCAGAAGGTCAACCGGCAAATTAGCTTCTAGGGAGCCAGTACGGCGTCGATACCGGCTTTTTGCCCTGTCGGAGCGCGAGTCTGGTAGCTGTGCTCTGGTTTTTCGAGGCTTGCGTGCGAGTAAGCTGATCAATGCGGCAAAAGCGGTTCCTATTGCTAGCAGAGTTCCCTAAAATAGCTCGCTATTCCCGTCTACACGATAATTAACAAGGCCTGCTTATGAGGTTCAGACGTACCGGAATTGCAGCCACGTCTGCGCAACTGTCGATTCTACTGCTGGCACTGATTGTGCAATTGTCGGCGTGTGGGGGCGAAAAGGCGCCTGTTTCACCACCAGCTGTTGCCGTTACCGCCGTGACCATCGAGCCTGCAGATGTGCCGGTTACGACGATTTTTGTCGCCCAGACACAAAGCTCCCAGGCGGTGAATATCCAGGCGCGGGTATCCGGCTTCCTGGAACAGCGCGTGTACACCGAGGGGGCTGAGGTCAAAGCCGGTCAGGTGCTTTTTGAAATGGATAAGCGGCCCTTTCAGGCACAGGTGGATGGCGCCGCCGCTGCACTGCAGAGGAACATCGCGGCGCTGGAAACCGCGCGAGCCAACCTCGCGCGAACCAAGCCTCTGGTAGAGCAGAATGCATTGTCACAGCGGGATCTTGACGATGCGCGTGGCCAATTCGAGCAGAACGCCGCCATGGTGGAGCAGTCAAAAGCGCAGTTGGATTCCGCACAGCTGGATCTGTCCTATGCGACGATTACCTCGCCGGTGGATGGCGTCAGCAGCTTCTCGGCGGTTGCCGATGGCACTTACCTCGACGCCAAGAATGCGCAACTGACGACAGTTTCCGTGCTGTCGCCAATGTGGATCAATTTCAGCCTTTCCGAAAACGATATGGAACGTATCCGTCGGGAAGAGAAAGCGGGCCTGCTGAAGCCTCCTGAGGGGCTGCAGTTTACCGTCGAGGTTGAACTGGGCGATGGCACAATATTCCCGCACAAAGGCAAGATCGATTTCACAGACCCTTCCTATAACCCCGAAACGGGGACGTTTCTGATCCGTGCGGTGGTCGATAATCCCGACGGTACCCTGCGTCCCAACCAGTATGTGCGTACCCGACTGCTTGGCGCTACACGCCCCAACGCGATTCTTGTTCCGCAGCGCGCAGTGCAACAGAGCGCGCAAGGGCACTTTGTCTGGGTTGTTGACGATAACGAACAGGCGGATATGCGCCCTGTGGAAGTGGGTGACTGGCACGGCGACAACTGGTTTATTAACGAGGGCCTCGCTCGCGGCGATCGTGTTGTCGTCGATGGCGCATTGCGACTCGCCTCTGGGGTGGCTGTCACCGTGAAACAAGCAAAAGATGCGGGTGACGCAACCGGGAAAGATGCGGCTGTCCCGACGTCAACGGCGAGCAACTAGGCAAGGAACCCTCTCTCATGTTCTCGCGATTTTTTATTGAGCGGCCGATTTTTGCCAGTGTTGTCGCCATCGTGCTTTGCCTCGCGGGGGCGGTTTCGCTGGCGGTGCTGCCGGTGCAACAGTACCCAACCATTACGCCGGTGCAGGTGAATGTGTCCGCCACCTATCCGGGTGCCGACTCCAAAACACTGGCTGATTCAGTGGCCGCACCGATAGAGGCGCAGATCAACGGCGTCGATAATATGCTGTACATGACGTCGACCAGTTCGGCCACCGGTCAGCTCACAATGACAGTCTATTTTTCGCTGGACACCGATCCTGATATCGCACAGGTACAGGTGCAGAACCGTGTCAATCTTGCGCTGCCGCAACTACCCGAGGCGGTCACGCAGCAGGGTGTCTCGGTGCAGAAAAAATCCTCCTCCATCATGATGCTGATCGGTGTGTACGGCAAGGATGAGCGCTACAGCGCTGACTACATCGCCAATTACGCGAATGTGTATATCCTCGATGCGCTGAAGCGGGTGCCCGGTGCCGGGCAGGCGCAGATCATGGGTGTGCCGGACCAGGCCATGCGAATCTGGATGAATCCCGACAAGATGGCGTCGCTGCGCATTACCACCAGCGATATTGCATCGGCCGTCAACAAGCAGAATGCGTTGTTCGGCGCCGGCCAGATCGGCCAGCAACCGACGGACGGTCCGGTGCAGCTGACGCTGCCCGTGGTCACGCAGGAACCCTTTGTGGATCCCAGGGATTACGAGAATATTATCCTGCGGGCCGACCCGGACAACAGTGCCATAGTCAGGCTGGGCGATGTGGCTCGCGCCGAGGTCGGCTTGCGCCAGTACATTGTCGATTCCAAGCTCAACGGCACGGCGGCTACATTTATCGCTGTTTACCTGCAGCCGGGCGCGAACGGCCTTACCGTTTCGGCGGGGGTCAGGAAGACACTGGAGGATTTACAGTCACGCTTTCCCGAGGGGCTGGAGTACGTCATCTCGCTCGACACCAATGACTTTGTGAAGATTTCGATTGAGGAAGTGATACATACACTGATCGAGGCGGTGATCCTGGTGGTGCTTGTGGTATTCCTGTTCCTGCAGAGTTTTCGCACCACGATTATCTGTACTGTTGCCATCGTGGTGGCGCTGATAACCACCTTTGCCGGCATGCTAGCGCTGGGGTTTTCCATTAACCTGATTACACTTTTTGGGCTGGTGCTCGCCATCGGTATGGTGGTGGACGATGCGATTGTCGTGGTGGAGAACGTCGAGCGCAATATGCATGATCACAACCTCGCGCCGAAGGCAGCCACCATCAAGTCCATGGGCGAGATTGCGACCTCGCTTGTGGCCGTCGTACTGGTGATGGCCTCGGTGTTTGTGCCCGCTGCGTTTTTACCCGGCACCACTGGCCAACTGTACAAGCAATTTGCCGTCACTATCGTGGTGTCGGTAGTGATCTCCGGGTTTCTGGCGCTCACGCTGACGCCAGCCATGTGCGCGATGTTGCTGAAACACAACCCGCCTGCGCAGCGCGGCTTCTTCGCCTGGTTCAACCGGCAGGTTGATGCCACCACCCGCGGTTTCGGTCACGCGGTTGAGTTTATGATCAAGCGCTCGGCCATCGCGCTGGCATTGCTGCTCTTTTTCCTGTGGAGCATTTACCACCTGTTTTCGATTATTCCCACCGGCTTCGTGCCGAATGAGGACCAGGGCTATGTGATGGCCGCGATTATCATGCCCGAGGCTGCCAGTATTGAGCGCACGCAGGCAGTCGCGGAGAAGGTGGATGCAGTGTTTGCCAACATACCAGGGGTGGACACACGTTCGATGATTACCGGCTACAGTCTGCTGGACAGCGGCTTCAAGACCAACGCTGGAGCATTCTTTGTCACCCTCAAGGATTTCAAGGAACGCTACGACTCGACCGCGACAGCGCGAGAGGAGAATGCGCGGGCTGTCTTGATGACGCTCGCAAAAGAAACTGCGGACATTCAAGAGGCCATTGTGTATCCCGTGGCGCCGCCACCGATTCCGGGTATCGGCTCCACCGGCGGTGTCGAATTCTGGATTCAGGACACCGGTGCCGGCGACCCATCGCAACTGGATGCCGTCACCAGGAAATTCCTCAAGGCCGCAGCACAGCGCCCCGAACTCACCCGCGTGACGTCCACCTTCCGCGCCAACACGCAGCAACTGCGTGTCAATGTCGATCGCGAGAAGGCCACCCTGTTGGGAGTACCGGTAGAAGACGTCTACAGCGCCATACAGGCGCAGTTCGGCTCGCTGACTGCCAGTCAGTTCAACCAGTTCAGCCGCGTCTGGTGGGTAATTCTGCAATCGGATGCCAAATACCGGCAGACGCCGGAGGATCTGAAGCGGCTCTACACGCGCTCCAGCAACGGCAAGATGGTGCCCCTGTCGGCAGTGGTGACGACGGAGTGGGTATCCGGCCCGGATATGCTGCCGCACTTCAACGGTTTCCCCGCGGCCAAGGTCAACGCCAGTGCCGCCACGGGTTACAGTTCCGGCGATGCCATCGCGGCGATCGAGGAGGTGGCGGACGAGACATTGCCGCAGGGCTACACCTATGGCTGGTCGGGTATAGCGTTTGAAGAACAGCAATCCGGCGGCACCTCAATGATCGCCTTTGTATTTGGCCTCATCATCGTGTTTCTGGTGCTCGCAGCACAGTACGAATCATGGACGCTGCCCGGGGCAGTCATGTCCGCCGTGCCGTTTGGCATTCTCGGAGCGCTGCTGATGATCACGGCTCGCGGGCTGGAAAACGATGTGTATTTTCAGATCGGGTTGCTGGTCCTTATCGGGTTGGGCGCGAAGAACGCGGTATTGCGGGTCTCGGCGGCTGTCGAGTTTCGCAAGCAGGGTAAGTCCATCATGGAGGCGACAGTGCTGGCGGGTGAGCAGCGGCTGCGGCCCATCATCATGACATCGCTGGCATTCGCTGCGGGGTGCCTGCCGCTGGCGCTGGCCATGGGCGCAGGCGCGAACGCGCGGCATTCGATTGGCACCGGTATTATCGGTGGCATGATCGGTGAAACCACGCTCGCAATGCTGTATGTGCCTCTGCTGTTTTACCTCTTCGACAGTTTTTCAGAGCGGAAAAGCAAGGGAGCGGAGCCGCCAGCAAAGGGTGAGGAGCGCTCAGGCAACAGTGCGCCGGTGAAACCGGGGGAGGTTGATTGATGACCCTCTGTGTAATCCCCAAGTGTCTCGCTGTAGCATCGTTGCTATCGCGCTGGAGGGTGCCATCGCGGCGGCTGCTGGTTGTCAGTGCCCTGATGGTGACAGCCGGTTGCACCACGCTGGCGCCAGAGTACGAGAGGCCGAATGTCCTCGCACCTGAAGCCTATCGCTTTGAGCCGGCAGAGGTTGAGGCCACCGCAAATACCGCGTGGTGGCAGCAGTTCGGCGATCCTGTGCTGGAGGAGTTGATTGCCACTGCACTGCTCAATAACTACGATGTCCAGATCGCTGCAGCGAATGTAGAGCAGGCCCTCGGTATCGTCACCCAGACGCGCTCAGCACTGTATCCGCAGCTCGGCTACGGTATCAGCGGTGAGGAGGTGCGCTCGCCCGACACCGGTTTGACGGCCTTGATACCGAATATTCCGAATCCCCAGGATACCTATCAAGCCTTTTTATCCGCCAGTTGGGAGTTGGATCTCTGGGGCCGGATACGCAACCTGTCGACAGCGGCACAGGCGAATATGCTGGCCACCGATGAAGTTCGTCGCGGTGTGATCCTGACACTGGTTTCATCCGTCGCGAACAGTTATATCACGCTGCGTGGCCTGGACGAGCAACTCGCCGTAAGCCGGCGCACGCTCGCGGCCTACGGTGAATCTGTGCGATTGTATGAACTGCAGTTCAAGTATGGGCAGACGTCGCAGATGACGGTCGCCCAGGCGAAGTCGCAGTATGAGACGGCAGCGACGCAGATTCCGCAGATTGAATCCGATATCGCCCAGTTAGAGAATGCGCTGTCGGTACTGTTGGGACGCAATCCCGGTCCTATTCCGCGTGGAAAGCCGATTTCAGCGCTGCTGACACCGGCCGTGCCCGCCGGGCTGCCGTCCGAGTTGCTGGAAAGGCGGCCGGATCTGTTGCAGGCAGAGCAGGCCCTGATTGCTGCCAATGCACAGATTGGTGCGGCCAGGGCGCTGTATTTTCCCACCATTTCACTGACCGGCGCTTTCGGCAGTACCAGTTCCAGCCTGTCCGATCTGTTTGAGGGGTCGACCCGCAGTTGGAACTATGCCGGCCAGGTGATCGGGCCGATTTTCACCTTCGGCGCTGTCAGCGGCCAGGTCGCGCAGGCAGAGGCGGCTCAGCGCGCCGCACTGGCGAGCTATCGGCTCGCGGTGCAAAACGCATTTGCCGATGTCGACAATGCCCTGGTTGCCAAACAGAAAATCGCGCAGCAGTTGCAAGCGCAGCAGCGGCTGGTGTTGGCACTGTCCGATTATCAAAGGTTGGCAAGACTGCAGTACGATGGTGGTTATGTGCCGTACTCCACAGTGTTGCAGGCAGAGCAGAACCTGTTTCCGGCAGAGCTGGCGCTGGCCGCACTGCGCGCGTCTGCGCTGACCTCCTCGACGAATATCTACAAGGCAATGGGCGGCGGCTGGATTGACAAGGCCGGTAAACTCACTGGCCGCGCACCGCCCGCGATTGCAGAGGCTGACGGCCCGCCACCCCTGTTCTAGTCGGGTTGGCCGATGCTGGCGACAAAAACGCGATAACAGCAAGTGTATCGCAAGCGATGGCTCAGGCCTTGAGCGACAACTGTGACAAAACCCGGGGCGCCGCTGCCGACTGCAGCAGGTTTCCGGTATCCCAGGTTGCCCATTCCGCGATGATCCTGCCACTGGCGTCATGGTGGGTGATGGTGGTGCCGTCGACGATCAGTTCTTCCCCGGTCTGGGTATGCTGCCTGGCATCGCCGCTATCATCCGCAACCCTGGAGACCCAGCGCGTGGCCACTTTATCGCCACAGGCGAACTGGTCTTCAATGCTGAATTGCATATGGTGGAAAGCCCCTTTCAGGACCGCGATGAAATGCCGGTACTGTTCCGGCCCGTGCATTGGCCCCAATTGCGGCATGGGATGCGATACGGCATTGTCTGCTATCAACTCCGGGAGCAGTGACAGATTGCCCTCGGTCCAGACATCCTCCAGCAGGCGGCGGACTATGTGCAAATTGGTATCTGACATGCGGGTAATCTCCTCGCAACAAAATGACGGCGCCTGATAGGCACGCCACTATCTGATCTCTTTGACTGCTGTTATCGTAGTTGAGGTCAGGGCAGATCGCCAGCTAACCTATAAAATGTGTGAGTGGCAGCCCTGTCTATGGAAAGTTCCTCGTTCGGATGCTATACCTAGGCCGCAGCGAGCGCGAGACTTTTTTGGGCGCAGTTACCCCCTGTAACCAGGAGACAGACAAGAATGACATCCAGAAAGCCCATTTACTTTTCAGATCTGGAGCAGTGCGTGGATGCCCTGCTCGACAAAGTGGGGAAAAAAGTTGTGATCGCGGGTGGGTTCGGTAGGCCCATCCATATTTTCAACGCCTTGTTTCAGCGCGCACTGGCGGACCCGGAGATCCAGCTGACGATTATCACCGGAGTCTCATTCAGCCGCCCTCACGGCAGTAGTGACCTGGAGAGGCGCTTCCTCGAGCCGTTTGTCGACCGCGTGTTCGGTAACCTTCCCGAGTTGGAGTACGTTCAACCCTATCAGCGCGGCAAGCTGCCAAAGAACATCGAGATTGTTGAAGTCTTCCTGCAGGCCGGGACCTACCTGGGCAATAAACACGCCCAGCAGAATTTCGTTTACAGCAATTTCACCCACTGGCTCAGGGACATGATAGAGCAGGGCTGCAACGTGTTCGGCCAGATGATCGCCAGGCGGGAGATTGACGGTGAACTGGCATACAGCATGAGCCAGGATGCGTATGCGCTGGATATTCTACCCCGCCTGCAGTCGCTGCGCGCTGAGGGCAAGCAGATTGCGGTGGTGGGCCAGGTCAATGATGAGCTGCCGTTTATGTACAATGATGCGATCATTCCCGCCGATACCTACGACTTTATCCTCGATGACCCAAAGTTCAATCACACGTTGCTGGGGCCGCCTTCGCCTGCGGTGGATACCGCAGACTACCTGATCGGTCTCAACGCCAGCAGCCTGATTCCCGATGGCGGTACTCTGCAAATCGGGATCGGCGCCCTGGGAGACGCCATCGCCTATGCGTGCATCCTGCGGCATGAGCGCAACGAGCAGTACCGCGATGTGCTTGCGGAGCTGGGGGTCATCGAGCGATTCGGCGATATTATTGAACGGGTGGGAGAGATCGGCGAGTTTGAGAAGGGCATCTACGGCTCTACCGAGATGTTTGCCGATGGCTTTCGACATCTCATCAATCACGGGGTCCTCAAGCGCGCGGTATACGGTCATGTCGGGCTGCAACGGCTGGTGCTTGAGGGTCGCATAGATACTGTTGTCACCGTGCAGACACTACAACTGTTGTTACAGGAAGGCCTGGTGTCTGCCCGGTTAACGTCCGACGACGTGCACTTCCTGACCAAGTACGGCATCTTCAACGACTCCGTTGTGCTTGAGCGGGGCGTACTGCGCTGTGGCGATGGTACCGAGATCGAGGCTGACCTGGAGGATGCGGCAGCGCTGGACCAGATGGCCCGACACTGTCTGGGCGAGGAACTCAAGGGCGGTGTGGTATTGCATGCGGGGTTCTTCCTCGGCCCCCAGGCCATGTACCAACAGCTCAGGGACATGCCCGAGGACGAGGCAAAAAGAATCTGCATGACGGATATTGCCTTTGTGAACCAGCTCTATGGCAACGAGGAGATCGCGCGGCTGCAGCGACAGAAAGCGCGCTTCATCAACACCGCGATCATGGTCACCCTGCTTGGTGACGCCTGTTCAGATGGCCTTGAGGACGGGCGCAAGATCAGCGGTGTCGGGGGACAGTACAATTTTGTTGCGATGGCGCATGCGCTGGCGGATGGTCGCTCCGTGCTGATGTGTCGCAGCACCCGCACCAAAGGTGACGAGACAACGTCCAATATTGTCTGGAATTACGGCCACACGACAATCCCGGCACATCTTCGCGATATTGTCGTGACCGAGTACGGCATGGCAATGTTGCGCGGTCAGCGTGAGAAGGATGTTATCGCCCGCTTGTTGAATATTGCCGATTCCCGATTCCAGCCGCAGTTACTGGCCGAGGCCAAGAGCGCCGGCAAGATTCCTGATGACTATGAGATACCGGAGCAGTATCGCAACAATACTCCCGAGCGCGTGGAGCGAGTCATCGCCAGGCTGCAGCCAGAAGGCTTTTTTCCAAGCTATCCCTTTGGCAGTGACTTCACGCCTGAGGAAATGGTGCTCGCTGAAGTGCTGCAGAGTTTAAAGGTGAAAATGGATTCGCACCGACATTTATTCAAAACGCTGGCTGCAGCCGTGGCAGCGGCAGGGGAGTATCCGAAATCGGCACAGCCGTATCTGGCGCGTATGGGGTTGGAAAGCCCGGAGGACTTCAAGCACATTGCCATACAGAAATTGCTTCTGGCCGAGCTGAAAGAGCTGGGGCATATCTGAGACCTGGCCGCACTTCGAATCCATCGTCATTGTTCCCCGCTCAGCTCTGCCAGCATTTGCTTGCGCAGAACCTTGCCGTTTTTGGTGCGGGGGAATTCCTGGTAGAAGTGCACAAGTCTCGGCGCCTTGTATCTGGCCAGGTTGCGTTGCCCGAATTCCAGGATGTCCTGCGCGTTGGCGGTTGCGTTCGGGTTCAGGATGATACAGACGCTGACGAGTATCTTATCCTTTCCAGACGGTTCACCGAGCGCCACGCAGTCGGCGACAGCAGGGTGTGTTTTTATAACCCGCTCTATTTCATGGGGCGACACACGATAGCCAAAGGTATTGATAATGTCGTCCTTGCGCCCGACAAACCAGATATATCCATCCTCATCCACCCGCGCGTAATCACCCGTGAGAAAGTAGCCATCACTGTACGACTCTGCCGTTTCCCGCGGTAGCTGCCAGTAGCCGAGGAACAGGCCGGGATCATTATCCCTGACGGCGAGCATACCTTCCTCGCCGGGTTTTACTGGTCGATGATGCTCGTCGAGCAGTGCAACCTCATGGCCGGGCTGAATGAATCCGGCGGCGCCGGGGCGAATCGGTCGCTGCCGGTTCTGCGAAATATAGTAGGAGAACTCACTCATGCCGATGGCCTCGTAAATGTCCATGTCGAAGCGTTCTCGCCATCGAAACAGCATTTCGTCGCTGAGGTGTTCGCCGGCGCTCATACAGTGGCGCAGGGTGGGGACGTCCGCTCCCGTGAAGTCAGTTTTCTGGATGATCTGCCGGTAAATCGTGGGGACGCCGATGAATACGGTGCAGTGGTGTTTTTTGATCAGTTGCGGCCAGATCGACGCATCACTTTTTCCCTCGTAGACAATAACGGTATGCCCGTGAAAAAGCGGGTCCATCAATCCGGTGCCCAGCACATACGTCCAGTTGAATTTACCCGAGTGAATGATGCGGTCGCCCGCTTCGAAATCAAACCAGAAATGACTCGAAGGCTGGCGGCCCAGCAGCGAGCGATGTGCGTGCAGTACCCCTTTTGGGAAACCGGTGGTGCCCGATGTGTACACCAGGTAGGCCGGGTCATCGGGGCTGCTGTCGATAATGAAATCGTCTGTCGGGCTGCTGGTGAGCAGTTCCTGAAGATCCATAATCTGTACGTCCGCGACGCCGGTGTCTGTCGGCATGTCACCGTTACCTGCCAGCAGTACAAATTCCAGCAGGGTATTTGTCGCTAGTCCCCGACTCAGTTCCGGCCACATCGATTTGTGGGTGACCAGCACCCTGGCGCCTGAATCCTGTGCCAGATACACAACTTCCGGTGTCGACAGCAGGGTAGACGTCGGTACGGCAACCGCGCCGAACTTCAGGCACCCGAAAAAGCTCACCGGGAAGTCAATTGAATTGGGCAGGCGAATGAGTACGCGCTCACCGGCCTGTAAGCCCAGTTTGCCCAGAGCAGAAACAAACTGTCCGCTTGATATGTCCAGCGCTTCATAGCTCAGGCGAGACGCCCCCAGCTTTTCATCTTCAACCACCAGTGCGGTGTTGCCGCCATTGCCGAGTTGGATATGCTGGCGGACGCAAGCGCGCGCGATATTGAATCGCGGCGGTATATGCCATTCCCAGCCAGTATCGGATTGCGTTACTAAGTCCTCAAACGGAATCATCAGTTCATTGTCCACTCAATATATCTGCAATCGATCGGCCACTGCCCTGGCAGTCTCGCAGCGCGGCCAGGTTTGAGATAAGGCGATGAAAGCGGTCATCGGCGCCATTGCTGTTGCGGTCATTATGGGGGAATTTTGTCTCAGAAGCATTGCAGGGCGGCAGTCTGACCCGGTTAACTTTGGTCAGGCCTGGTCGTGTGTATGGCTTGACCTCATCGTGCACGTCGACTACATTCCGGGCAATAAGAAAAACAGGAGAAACGCTTATGCAATTGCGCAGTGTAGCGGCATTTACCACCTTGTTAGTTGGAATTGTTCTGGTTTCCGCTTGCAAGCCTAATCCGACCGCAGAGGAAGCCTGCTCCACAGGGTCCAATGGCGGTAACCCTGTGATCATCGTCGCGGGGACCTTCAGTCCTGAAATAGCCAATCAATTGGTTCTGGGAAATTCCCTTCACGCGGCGGGCTTTACGCACTGTGTACTGGAGTTGAAAGGCGACGAGGCGCTGGCTGAGATCCCCGGTACCATGCCCATCGAAATTTCCGCGCTGGCACTGAAGCTGTTTGTCGAAGATGTACTCGCCTGGTCCGGTGCCAGCAAGGTAGATCTGGTTGGGCATTCGCAGGGCGCACTCGTCTCGCGGGCCTATATCAAGAACTACGGTGGTGATACCTTCGTCGACAAGATGGTTTCACTGGCTGGCCCGAACGCCGGAACCGAATTTATTCCATTGCTCGAGTTTTTTACCGGGCCGATCCTGGCGCCGTTTGGACTCACTTGTGAGAGTCTTCACCCGTGTGTGCAGATGCAGCAGGGGTCGGACTTTATTACGGCGCTGAACGACGGCGGCATGACGCCCGGCGGTGTCGAGTACTATGCCTTCTACACCAACAATGATGAGCTCGTTTGGTACTGGGGATCCGGATTATTTGGCCTGCCAGTGATCAAGCATGATAATGCAAGGCTGGGGCCGGGTGCGACGAATGTTGAAATCGGGCAGATGTGTCCGCTGCGTATCGTCGGGCATTTGGGTATGATTGTCGATCCTGTGCCGATACATATGACACTGGATGCATTGGCGGGGCGGTCTATTCGAGTACCTTTTGCGACCTGCCTGTTGCCGCCGGTTATTATCTGAATCCCATGGAGTCTGTATTCGCATGATCATTGCGACGCTGTCGGCCTGCAGGGTACTGCCCGTTATTACCGCGACGGATGTACACAGTACTGTGGCGTTGGCGCAGGCCCTGAGTCGCGGTGGCATGAAGGCGGTAGAGATCACGCTGCGCACGGAGGCCGCGCTCGACAGTATCCGTGCGATTATCGCGGAGGTGCCCGACATGATGGTCGCGGCTGGCACGGTGACCAATCCCGCCCAGTTACACAGCGCGATCGAGGCCGGCGTATCGATGGCAATCAGCCCAGGTGCTACACCGCGCTTGTTGCGCGCCGCGCAAGAGGCAAACATCGATTTCGTACCGGGAGTGGCGACAGCCTCGGAAGTGATGCATGGCCTGGATGAAGGCTATAACTGTTTCAAATTGTTCCCCGCTGTGGCAGCAGGTGGGTTGAATCTACTGAAGTCACTCGCAGGGCCATTCCCCGATGTGAAGTTCTGCCCGACCGGGGGCTTGAGCGCAGCTAATTTCAGGGAGTTCCTGGCACTTCCCAATGTCGTTTGTTGTGGAGGGTCGTGGATGATTCCTGCAGAGCTGGTCGGCAGCAGCCAGTGGCAGGAAATCGAAATCCTGGCGCGCGATGCAATGTCGCCGGCGCCGATGTGAGCCGTTCGCGGGTTTTACCTGTCGGTTTTACGGCGTCCCCGTTTAGCTGACCTTCGATTCTCATTGCCGCTGTCTTCATACAGGTCTGTACTCAATGCAGCGGTAAGTCGGCGATCGTCATCATCATCCCTTCGATCATCGTGGTGCATATAGGTGCAGGTGCACCGGGAGGCGTCGCAAGCCGCAAGGGGTAACATCGGTGTATCTCCGTCGGCCAGCAGGAACCGCCGGGTGCCGATCGCTTTTACCGCATCACAGGCGTCATCGCCAACCACAATTGAGGTCCCTCGATAGGGTTTGAGTTGAGCCGGTCGAGGGGCCTTCGCGGTTCTGGATTTCTTCGGTGCAGCAGATTTTTGTGTGGCCGCCTTATCGCTCTTCCCAGTCGCTGGCGTGGAAAAGGCCAAATAGGATAGTGGTGCTGTCAATAGCGCCTTGAATTTCATAGATACCACTCCAGTGCCGCTTCGGTTCTGAGCTGTTTCGACCATGCGGTTTTCTATATGTGTATTGTGATTCTGCATGGACGCGCGGAAAATGAAAAACCGGTACACCGTTTCTTTGAAAGGAGTCACACTATCGCCAGGCATGTCGTCACCCAGGAGCTGCGATATAACGTGCGCTTATGGAGCGATATAGTTACGGGTGATATGTGGCTTGGATCTGGGAACTTCAATACTGTCGGTACAGGTAATGTCAGGATGAGTAGCAATTGATGAACACATGGACTGCGCCCGCAACTAGAGCGCTAATTCTATCGGTACTGTTGGGTGTTGCCAGCGGCTGCACAACCACAACCAAACCGAGAGTGAGTGCTGAATCGAATGTCTACGGTGATGTGTTGTGGCCCGAAGTGTCACTGTTTTACAAGGAGCCCAGTGAAGCGCTGCGAAACCGCTGTATCGAGTTCGATACAGCGTCGCTGATGCAGCATTGCTCGCTGCGTTTACTGACACTGGACTATGAACTGGAGCAACTGCGCGACAGCAACTATTTTGCGGATGTGAAGTTCTCTGACAGCAACCTCGATTTTGCGATTGCCATCACCCAGGCCAGTTTTCTCTCTGAGAGCGCGGGTGGTGTTGTCAACGCCGCTGTGTCGGGAGCAACGCTGTTGCTGGTGCCTTTCACCCAGGAGTACGACGTCATTGTTGAGGTCGCGATTCTTTGGCGCGGTCATGTGATTCGGGAAATGGAGTACGCGTTGACCTATGCGCCCACCACGGCTCTCTATGAGAACCCGGAGCAGGAAAAAATTGAGCTGGCGGGGCAGATTACCGCCAGAATTATCGAGGACATAAAAAGTAATAATGTGCTCTCAGGCCAGTATCTGGCTGACGCATTGCAGGCCTCGGATTACACGCATGATCTGTCGACGCCCGAGCGCGCCGGGGAGTACGTACGGACGGGTGAAACTGCTCAGGGTACGCCATTTGATGGTGTGGTATTGAGCTATGCCAGGCCAGAGTTCCAGTTTGACGAATATGTGGTGAGTATTTACCCGATCCGGGCGACCTCCTGGATTGACTACGCCGCTGTGCTGTCGGGAGAGATGGAGCTCATTCGCACAGATTTCGAGACTGCACTAAAAGCCGGCGAGTGGCGCGATCTGCGCTTTGGTGATCAGCAGGAACTGCTGGTGAAGTCGCCAGGCGGTGGCAACGTCGGAATTGTACAGACAGTAAATCTGGTGGATCTGAATGGCGAGCCGTTTATCGGCCGCATCTATCTCCTGGTCAAGGAGGATAAGATCGTCGCCCTGAGCAATTTCGTGCCGACGGCCTACGAGCAACCTGACGCCGAGCTATTCCTGTCGACCTTTCTCGGTGACATGCAGGTGCCGGGTGAGTCACCGTTTATGGCGGCGTTGCGCCAACAGCAACGCGAATACGATCGCAGGTGAGTACCATGCTCGGAAGTGGTCTGCACTGTGATGTGGGTGAGTATTTGCAACAGCAGCTACGGCGAGCGCTGTTCTTCGCGATTCGCAGCGTCTATCGCCAGCACCCCTACCGGTGGGTCAAAGGTTTTTGCCGCACCGAGTTGCGGAAAGAGACGTGACCACAACCCGGTGACCGCGATAGCGGCAGCGCCACCACCGACCAGTGCGGCAATCGGGCCGAACAGTACGGCCAGGCCGCCGGTCAAGGCATCGCCCAACTCATTGGATGCACTGATCGTCAGTTGGCTGACAGCATTCACGCGGCCGCGTCGATCGTCGGGTGTGTGCAACTGTATCAATGAGGAGCGGACATACACGCCGAACATATCGGCGGCACCGCAGATGGCGAGGCACAGCATCGAAAGCCACAGCACTTTGCTGAGACCAAAGCCTATGGTGCCTAGCCCGAACACCACCATCGCCCCCAGCATCAGGTTGCCGACATTCTTCGACAGCGGAGCGAAAGAGAAAATCACCGCCACGATCACCGCGCCGACCGCAGGAGAGGCGGCAAGCAGCGACAAACCGATTTCGCCCTCTCCGAGGATGTCCCTGGCAAACACCGGAATCATCGCAGTCGCACCGGCGAGGAACATCACAAACAGATCGAGCGTAATCGCCCCCAGCACCAGCTTGTTGGACCAGACATACGCGAGGCCATCGACGACCTGGCGCAGTGGCCCCTTGCTGCGGTCGATCGCGCTGCGCGGTACCGGCCCAATCAGGAACACCGCGACAGTCGCCACAGCATACAGGGCCGTACAGAGAAAATAGGGCACAGCGGGACCAATCTTATAGAACGGACCGGCAAGCCCGGGGCCGGCGATAACGCCGACCTGCCAGGCGATTGTCGACAGCGCGATCGCGCGCGGCAGTGAACCCTTGGGCACGAGATTGGGTGCCAGCGATGACATCGCCGGCCCGAGAAACGCGCGGCAGATGCCAAGCAACACAGCAACACAGTAGATCCACGGCAGACTGATCTTGCCGGTCAACGTCACTATCGCCAGCAACAGTGCTATCGTTGCCTGTGCGGCCAGTACCGCGCGGGCCACCCAGCGACGATCCAGGTGGTCGGCTACCCAGCCGGTGACAGGTGTCAACACAAACAGCGGCACGAACTGCAGCAGGCCGAGTAGCCCCAGTATCCCGGCCGAGGCACTGACGCCCATATCCTCTCGCGCCAGATTGTAGGCCTGCCACCCCAGTATCAAAAGCAAGGCGTACAGCGCTATCATTGATGTCAGTCGAGAGACCCATAGATAGCGGTAGTTGGGAATCGTGAATGGGTGTGGGGCCAGCTCCATCGCGATCAGTGCGCGAGCATCTCCATCAGGGCCTGCCAGCTCCTTGCATCCGCGTGTTCATCGTAGGCGAGCGGCATGTCAAACTCCCGGCCTTTTGCGGTGGCCGCAGGATTGGTAAAGCCGTGTACCACGCCGGGAAAACTCAGCAACTCCAGTTCCGCGCCCGCGTTGCTCATTTCCACCACGAAATCCCCGACCTGTTGCGCCGGGACCATCGGGTCATCCGCGCCTGTGGCTACGAGTATGCGCGCTTTGATGACACCGGGTGCGGTGGGTTTATCAGTGCCGAGACTACCGTGAAAACTTGCGACACCTGCCAGCTCCTTGCCCCTGCGGGCCTGATTCAACACCACCGCCCCACCAAAGCAGTAGCCGATGGCGTAGTGCTGTTTGGGATCGACATTCGGTGCGCTGGCCAGTGCCGACAGCGCGGCGTCAAAGCGGGCATTCATGGCATCCGGGTTTTCCAGTGCCGCATTCATAAAGGCTTTGGCATCGCCGGGATGCTGTGCGAGCTTGCCATGTCCGTACATGTCGACTGCCACTGCAGTGTAGCCGGCGGCGGCCAACTGTTTTGCCCGGCTTCTTGTATAGTCATCCATCCCCCACCACTCGTGAACGACGACGACCCCGGCTGTCGGCTCCTTGATCGCGTCATCGTAGTAGAGCACGGCACTGCCAAGCCCATCTTCAAAGGTGATTTTCTTCTCGACGATCTCGCCAAATGCGGGTGCTGTCAGTAGCAACACACACAGTCCCAGTATGCGATTCATGTGCATGACGTTTCCTCCTCTGTGCTTGTAGGTGAGCATAGCTTACGATAGTCGGTGATGGCCGCGCCAGTATTGAACCCTTGCGCAAGGTGTCTGCCGAATGACAGCGACTGGCGCTGGCGGCCGATTTATGGCGGTGAGTGGTTTGTCAGTCGCACTGCAGGTGAGGGTCCCTAATGCCGATGATCATACGCAACAGCTATCGTACGCATAAGTAAAAGCAAATGTACACAGCGCTCGCCTCTAGTAGACTGGTTCTTGACAGCAGTCAGGCTCTAGTTGCAATACACGAGACAAGCGAGGGAAATATATGGACGGAAACGAAACAGACAGCGCTGGCAAATGCCCGGTGATGCATGGAGGGAACACCAGCAGCGCCAAGGCAAACACGCAGTGGTGGCCCAATGCACTCAACTTCGACATCCTGCACCAGCACGATACCAAAACGAATCCCCTGGGTGCGCAGTTCAGTTATCGCGAAGAGCTGAAGACGCTCGATGTCGATGCGCTGAAGAAAGACCTGCACGCCCTGATGACAGACAGCCAGCCGTGGTGGCCTGCAGACTGGGGGCATTACGGTGGCCTGATGATTCGCATGGCCTGGCATTCCGCCGGCTCCTATCGACTGGCTGATGGCCGTGGCGGCGGTGGCACCGGCAACCAGCGTTTTGCGCCACTCAACTCCTGGCCCGACAACGTCAGCCTCGACAAGGCGCGCCGTTTGCTGTGGCCGATCAAGAAAAAATACGGCAACAAAATCAGTTGGGCTGACCTGATCATCCTTGCGGGCACTATCGCCTATGAATCCATGGGCCTGAAGACATACGGCTTCGCCTTCGGCAGGGAGGATATCTGGCATCCCGAGATCGATACCTACTGGGGCTCGGAGCAGGAGTGGCTGGCGCAGAGCGACGAGCGCTACGGCGATCTTGAAGATCCGTCGACGATGGAAAACCCGCTCGCCGCCGTGCAGATGGGTTTGATCTACGTCAATCCCGAGGGCGTAAACGGCAAGCCGGACCCGCTGAAGACGGCATTGCATGTGCGGGAGACGTTCGCCCGCATGGCGATGGACGACGAGGAGACCGCGGCGCTCACCGCTGGCGGGCATACAGTCGGCAAGACGCATGGCAACGGCGATGCCAGTTTGTTGGGCCCGCCTCCCGAGGCAGCCGGAGTAGAGGAGCAGGGCATGGGTTGGCGCAACCCGACCGGTACTGGCAAGGGCCGCGATACGGTGACAAGTGGTATCGAGGGCGCCTGGACCACGCATCCGACCAAGTGGGACAACGGCTACTTTGACCTGCTTTTTGGCTACGACTGGTGGATACAAAAATCCCCTGCTGGCGCGTGGCAGTGGGAGCCGATCGACATCAGGGAAGAGGACATGCCGGTCGATGTTGAAGACCCTTCTATTCGCTGCAAGCCGATCATGACCGACGCCGATATGGCGATGCGGTACGACCCGATCTATCGCAAGATCTGCGAACGCTTTGCCAGCGATCCGGCGTATTTCTCCGAGACTTTCGCGCGCGCATGGTTCAAGTTGACGCATCGCGACATGGGCCCGAAAGCCCGCTATTTCGGCCCCGACGTCCCGCAGGAAGACCTGATCTGGCAGGACCCCGTGCCGGCCGGCAGCACTGACTACGATGTCGAGGCTGTCAAGGCGCGCATCGCACAGAGTGGCCTGGCCCTGGATGAGATGGTGTCTACCGCCTGGGACAGTGCCCGCACTTACCGCGGCTCCGATATGCGCGGTGGAGCCAACGGGGCCCGTATCCGGCTGGCGCCGCAGAAGGATTGGGAGGGCAATGAGCCGCAGCGACTGGCCAGGGTGCTGGGCGTGCTGGAAGGTATTGCCGCCGAGACCGGTGCCAGCGTCGCCGATGTGATCGTGCTGGCCGGCAACTACGGTATTGAGCAGGCCGCCCTGGCGGCCGGGTTCCCGGTGGCTGTGCCCTTCGCACCCGGCCGCGGCGACGCCTGCGACGAGATGACGGACGCTGAGTCCTTCGATGTACTGGAGCCGATCGCCGATGGTTACCGCAACTGGTTGAAGAAAGACTACGCCGTCAGTCCCGAGGAGTTGATGCTGGATCGCACCCAACTGATGGGCCTCACCGCCAACGAAATGACGGTGTTGGTCGGCGGTATGCGTGTGCTCGGTACCAACCACGGTGGCACATCGCACGGCGTTCTTACCAACCGTGTCGGCGCCCTGACGACGGATTTTTTTGTCAACCTGACGGATATGGGCAATTCCTGGCATCCGGCTGAGGGCGGCCTCTTTGAAATCCGCGATCGGGCCTCAGGCGAGGTCAAGTGGACCGCTACACGCCTCGATCTGGTGTTTGGTTCCAACGCTATCCTGCGCGCCTACTCGGAGTTGTATGCACAGGATGACAGCGCTGAGAAGTTCGTGCAGGATTTCGTGACTGCGTGGACCAAAGTCATGAATGCAGATCGGTTCGACCTGCGGTAATGCCATCGCCCCCACACTGCCATCGCAGGCAGTGTGGGGGCGCTCTCTCCCTTCCCGCGCACCCGCGGAACCCGTCGCAGCA
>TARA_R110002072_G_scaffold2288_10_pt1 | contig 26810 bp, 25 predicted proteins | sample TARA_R110002072 | Tara Oceans TARA_R110002072 (sample SAMEA4397118) | marine metagenome | biome: Polar Biome; feature: [SRF] surface water layer (ENVO:00010504); material: water (ENVO:00002006), including particulate matter (ENVO:01000060) such as... | depth 5 m | reverse complement strand
GCAACCCGAACGCATCTTCGTGGACGACGTCGACGAGGAGCGCATCAACTGCAAGTCGCACGACGACCAGGGCAACCTGCGCCTCGACTGGTTGAAGGCTGTCCGGACCCGCGGTCAGAGCCAGAGCCAGATCGAGATGGCGACCAAGATCATGGTCGCCGTGGACCTGGCGACGCGTTCGATCTGGGAGGGCAAGGCGTTCGCCTACGACTCCAAGACGATGACCGCCCGCGCCCTCTGATTCGGCGAGCCGCGTGCAGCGCATGGCCATCCAGGCCATGGGGACCCGTTTCGAACTGGTCCTCGTGGGCGACGACGACGCGCGAGTGCGCGCCGCGGGAGAAGCTGCGTTGGCCGAGATCGAGGACACCCATCGCCGCCTGACGACGTTCGAACCGGACAGCATGTTGAATCATGTGAACCGGAATGCCGGCGCGGGTTGGGTGCGCGTCGACAGCGACCTCTTCGAGTTGTTCGAGGTCGTCGACGTCGTCCACCGCGCCTCGGGTGGTGCCTTCGATCCGACGATCGCGCCGTTGATGGAGGCCCACGGCTTCCGCGGTGCGAACGCGCGATCCGATGCAACCGCTGCGCGCGACCGCGTCGGTTGGGATTCCGTGCGACTCGACCGCGACAACCAAGCGATCCGTTTCGAGCGTCCCGACCTGTCGCTCGACCTCGGCGGCATCGCCAAGGGTCTGGGGCTCGACCTCGCCGCCGGCGTGCTGCGCGACTGCGGGATCTCCGATGCGCTGTTGCACGGTGGGACGTCCACCGCCGTAGCCCTCGGAGCACCGATCCTGCCGGGTGGAGCGCGCGCCGAGGGCTGGACGATCGCCTTGGGCCCCGCTCCAGATGCCGAACGCTTGGTCCTGACCGACGGCGCGCTGTCCGTCTCCGCACCGACCGGTCGCACCATCGACAACACGGGGCACCTGTTCGATGCGCGCACCGGCCGGCCCGTTCCGCTCGATCGTCGCGCCGCCGTTCTGGCCCCCACCGCGCTCGAGGCCGACGCCTGGTCCACCGCGCTCGCGGTCGGCGACCCAACCCTCTGTCCGCCGCCCGGTATCGTCTCGGTCTTGCCGACGCACACACCCACCCCGTCTCCCCTCACGCCGCTTCGAGCATGACCTTCACGGATCGCAGGACCTTTCTGACCGGCACGCTGGCCGGCGCCGCCGCGCTCGCCCTTCAACCCGAGTTGTTCGCAGGACCGCCGCGTCTGGGTGCGCCTCTCACGGTCGCGGTTGTCGGCTGCGGGCGCCAAGGACTCGCGCTCCTCGCCGAACTCGGCAAGTTCGACCAGGTCACCGTCGTCGGCATCTGCGACACGGTCGCGGGCCGCTTGCGTCGCGGTTCGCGTCGCGCCAAGGGCTCCCAGAGCTTCGCGTCGCACGGCGAGATGCTGGACGCCACCAAGCCCGATGCAGTCTTCGTCGCGACGCCCACGCACCTGCACCGCGCCATCGTCCTGGATGCGATCGCCGCGGGCTGCCACGTGTATTGCGAAGCTCCCTTGGCACACACCGCCGAGGACACGTTGGCCATCGCCGCCGCCGCGCGCGGGGCAGAAACGGTGTTCCATGCCGGCATGCCCGGTCGCACGAACCCTATCTACAAGCTCGCGCGTTCGTTCTACAAGTCGGGCGCGATCCGTGACGGCGTTGCGCTGCGTGCACAGCATCACGACAAGAACTCGTTGCGCGTCGCAGCCTCCGACCCGGCCGACGAGAAGGCGCTGAACTGGAAGCTCGATCCGGACGTGTCGCTGGGTCTCGCCGGCGAGTACGGCACGCATCAATACGACGTGATGCACTGGTTCACGGACCAGTATCCGACTTCGGTGCGCGGCAGCGGGCACGTGCTCGCCTGGAACGACGGGCGCACGGTCGCGGACACGGTCACGACCGAGATGACGTTCGAGCGCGGGCTGCGCCTCGTCTGGGACGCCACGTTGGGCAACTCGTACGAGGGCACGTCCGAGCTGATCTGCGGCACGATGGGCTCGATCCGCCTGGCCTGGACAGCTGGCTGGATGTTCAAGGAAGCCGACGCCGCGACGCAGGGTTGGGAGGTCTACGCCAACCGCCAGGCCTTCCACAACGACGAAGGCATCACGCTCATCGCCGACGCGACCAAGCTGGCGTCGCAGGGCAAGCTCAAGGAGGGCATCGGCCTGCCGAACCCGCCGACCTACTACGCGGTCGAGGCCTTCCTGAAGAGCGCGACCGAGGGTCAACCCGTCGCGTGCACGGCAGCCGAGGGCGCACGGGCGACCTTGATCGCGATCGCGGCCCACCGCGCCGTGACCACGGGCGAAACGATCGCGATCGATCCGAAGGACCTCGAGGTCGGGGGATGACCAACTCCCCTCTGCACCTGCGATCGATCGCCTGCACCGGGCGGTTGGCGTTGACCTTGCTCCTGCTCGTCGTTCTGGGCGGTTTCGGCGCTTCGGCGGCCTACTTGGTCACGCATCACGAGAACCGGGACGAGCAGCCGGGCTTCACCATGGACGACGTCCGCGGCCACTACCACGGGGTGCGCACGGGCTCGTCGTTGGTGGCTGCGCTGGAACGAAATCACCCCGCCGAGATCGAGGGCGCCACGGCGCTGCCCGAAGCGCAACGCAGTGCGTTGCTCGCGTGGCTCGCCGGGGATCGACTCAGCGAGACGTTCGATGACCTGGACCTTGGGGACGACGCGCCTGCGGAGGTCCTGGCGGTCAGTTGCCTGGACTGTCATGCCCGCGCGTCCGAGAACGCCATCGGCAAGACGCTGCCGCTGGAGTACTGGGACGATGTCGAACCGCTGGCCTCGTCCAGAACGATCGAGCCAGTGGACACGAAGATCCTGCTCGCCTCGACGCACACGCACGCCCTTGCACTGGGCACGACGGCGCTGCTCGTGGTGCTGTTGATGTTGCTGACACGCTGGCCGGCACGCTTGCGCAACGGGCTGGCGCTCCTCGCCTCGCTCGGGCTGTTCGTGGACCTCGGCGCGTGGTGGATCGCGCGCGACGTTGGCAGCGTGATCCCGGTCATCGTCGTCGGAGGCACGCTCTTCATCACCAGCACGTGCCTGATGTTGACGCTTGTCATCGCGGACCTATGGCTCCCGCAGCGCCGCGCCTAGTTAGCCCTCGAGCGCGGACCGGACCGCCTCGACCAGAGTGCCGATGCCATAGGGCTTCTGCAGGAACGTCACCGAGTTCTGCATCTGGTCCTGAACCGCCGACGCCTTTTCGCTGAAGCCGCTGGTGAGGATCGCGGGTGCCGAAGGTCGCACGCGGCGCATCTCCTCGAGCGCGCGAACCCCATCGAGCCGCGGCATCGTCAGGTCCATGAGAACCAGTTGGAATCCCTCGGGGTCCCTGCTGAACACCTCGACGCCCTCCTGGCCGTCCCGGGCCGTCACGACCTCGAATCCTCGGTTCTCGAGGATGCGGCGCGCGACACGTCGGACCGAGGACTCGTCGTCGACGACGAGAACACGACCGCCGCCGCTCCACGTACGCGCTTGGGGCACGATCACGGCTTCGTCCACCGTACCGACGCGTGAAGGGAAGAGCACCCGCACGCGCGTGCCTTCACCGAGGCGGCTCGTGACGCGAATCTCGCCGCCGTGATCGCGGAGGATGCCGGCCACCGACGCGAGTCCCAGGCCCCGGCCCTGCGCGCGCGTCGTGTAGAACGGATCGAACATGCGCTCGAGCGTCTGGGCGTCCATGCCTTCGCCATCGTCGAAGACCTCGAGGTAGACGTGGCTGCCGGGGCTGGCTTGTCCGACCTGCGCGACTCCGCCGATCGGAGGAGCGCTGGCGGGAGCAGCGTTGGATCGGGCGTCCACGTTCTCGACGCCGGTGATCAGCGCGATCTCGCCGCTGCGACCGGTGAGGGCCTCGGCGGCGTTCATGACCAGGTTCATCACGACCTGCCGCACCTGGTTCACGTCGACCTCGATCGGCGGAAGGTCGTCGCGGAACTCGCGCCGTAGTCGTGCTGAAGTTCGCAGCGACGCCATCGCCAGTTCGAGCGTCTCGCGGGAGAGATCGCTCAAATCGACGCTTCGGACGTCGCGCTGTCCGCCACCTGAGTACGCCATCAGTTGGTGGCACAACTCCGAGGCGCGGTGAGCGGAGGAGAGGATGTGAGTGACCTCTTCACGCCCTAGAGCGAAGCGATCCATGGACTCGAGCGCCAGCTCGGCGTTCCCGATCACGCCCATCAACAGATTGTTGAAGTCGTGCGCGACGCCACCGGCAAGCGTGGTGAGGCTCTCGGACTTCTGAGCCTCGTACAGTCGCAGGTCCAATTCATGGGCAGATGCTTCTGCCTCACGTGTCTCGGTGATGTCCTGCCCGATGGCGTACAGACGGTTCTCTCCGGGTTCCGAAACCGCCGTCCACTGGAACAGGCGATAGGAGCCATCCTTTGTGCGGTAGCGACTGGAAAAGTCTCGCACCGGGTGCCCGGCGGCGAGGCGGGCCAATTGTTCATCGGCCGTGGCGAGGTCGTCCGGGTGGATCAGATCGCGCAATTGCTGCTTCGAGAATGCCGTGACGTCGACGCCCAGAATCGCCTCCCAGGCTTCGTTCACGAAGACCAACTCGCCACTCAGGTCCGCCACCCACAGCAGATCGCGCATGAGGCCCATGGCGTGCCGGATCTGAACCTGATCGCTGACGTCCTCGACGACGACCACGGTCAGTGGGGTGTCGTCTCCATGAATGCGCACCGACATCCGCCCGCGCAAGTGGCTCCCGTCCTGGCGCCGCATGTTGACGAAGGCGATCGTGCCGTCATGCGCGTGCGCCCATTCGTCCTGGGACACCTGGTCGAACCAGGACGACGCCTGGCGGCCGAGCGCGTTCTTCCGCGAGGTGCCGAAGGCCTCGACCCACGCATCGCTGACCTCGACGACCCGGCCCAGCGGGTCGGTCGCGAACAGGATCGCCGGGGTCCATCGTAGAAGGTCGAGATTCATGGGCAGGAGACCGCACTCTACCGTTCGAGACTGCGACCTCCAGGTTCTTGCTGCCAAGCCGGGAACCCGCCCGTGGCCCGCTTCCCTCGGGCGGACCCGGACGTGTCGCGACCGGAGCGGTATCCTGCGCGGATGAACGCCTCCTGCTGGATCGGATTGATGCTGTTCGCCGCCCTCGCGCCCCAGGACGAGGCCGGGGAGGTCTCCACCTTTTGGGTCGACGCCACGGACACGCTGTTGGGCCAAACGGGCCAATGGACCAACCGGGTCGAATTGGCCGACATCGACGGGGACGGACGCGTCGACGTGCTCTTCGCCAACGGTGGCGACTACACGGAGTTCGGGGATCCGGAATCGAGCCGGGTGTTCCTGAACCGAGGCGCCGGCCAACGCTTCCGGGAACGCACCGATGAGATCTTGGGCGACACACCAGAAGCAGCGCGGGTCATCAAGGCGCGCGACCTGAACGGCGATGGTCACGTCGACATCGTGATCGGCAATACGTTCCAAACCAGGTCGCGTCTGTACCTCGGCCGCGGCAACGGCGCCTTCGAGAACGTCAGCGCGACGCACCTCCCGGAAGGCGTCTTCTCGATCGGCGACATCGCTCTGGGCGACGTCGATGGCGACGGCGACCTGGACATGGCGCTCGCCGACTGGGGGCCGGGCACGAACATGTCGAACGCCGGAGGCCGCACGCAGCTCTGGCTGAACGACGGCGCGGCGAAGTTCACGAACGTCACCGAGACCCAGATGCCCGAGACGCTCGTGCAGTTCTCGTGGGACTTGGACTTCGTCGACGTGAACAACGATATGGACCTCGACCTGGTGGTGTCGTGCAAGATGTGCAACGGCAGCAAGCTGTTCCTGAACGACGGCAAGGGCACGTTCCAGGACGGACGCGGTGGCCTGCCGCCGTACACGAACAACTACGAGCTGGAGCCGATGGACCTCGACGGCGATGGTTGGATCGACCTCGTCACCGTCAACGACGGCCAGATCGTCGCGGGCGGCGGCAACGCACATCGCCGTGAGCACGTCTTCCAGAATCGGCGCGGTCGCGGCTTCGCCGACGTGTCGGACGCCTGGTGGCCAGCCGAGCACAACCTCGGTCACGACGACAACATGGTCAAGTTCCTCGACCACGACTCGGACGGCGACGCGGACTTCCTGCTCGCGTCCCTCAGCGGTCCCGATCGGCTGCTCATCAACGACGGGGAAGGTCACTTGACCGTCGCGACCGAGGTGTTCGACGGCCCCAACACGCCGGGCACGTTGGCGATGGGCATCGCCGACCTCGACGGGGATCACCGCATGGACGTCGTGCAGGCGCAAGGCGAACACCCGACCGCGGTGAGCGAGCGGATCCACCTGGGTCTTGGTCTCGCGCCGGACACGGCGGCGCCGCACATCGGCGTCCCGCAGATCGTTGCGGATCCCGCTGTGGAGGGTGGCCTGATCGTGCGCGTGCGCGTTCACGACTCGAAGAGCCCGAGCATGCCGTTCGACTGGAAGTCGGTCGGCCTGCGATGGTCCAAGGACGAACACGTGGGCATGGCCGAGTTCGCGTGGTTCGGGGAGTACCTCTGGTCGGCGCACCTCCCGCCCGTGCCGGAAGGGACGACGTTCCAGATCGTGGCCACGGATGCAGCGGGCAATCAGGCGTCGAACGATGCCGCCAGACTGATTCCCGACCCGCCGCGCCCGGAAAGGCCGAATCGACGGAATCGCTGAGCGATTCGCACGTCCACGCCCCCATGCGCTTCGCCTGGCTCGTCCTCCCGTTGCTCCTTCTGGGAGCGATGTTGTTGTATGTGGGCTGGGACGCCGAGGCTGGCGCTGTCGGGCCGGGAATGGCTCCGGATCCCGAGAATGCTGGCGGAGGTGGATCGATCCTGGTCGGCGGCGAGGCGGAGGTTGCGCGCGGATCGCGGACCGTGACCCCGGACGGCGAACGCATCGGTTCCGGCCCAGTGATCGATCTGCGTTCGCGCATCGTCGGCCTGTCGTACGCGCTCGAAACCGGTGACCTGCGCGGTTGGGAAGCGAGCGTCGAATGGATGGCGCTGCGCTTGGGTCCCGAGGCGATTCCGGACCTCGTTCGGATGACCTTCGATGCCGAGCTCGACCTGCACGCGAAAGTCGCGTTGGCGAACGTGCTGTCGACGTTGCGCAGCTTGCAAGGAAAACGGATCTACGGAGTCTCGACACGCATGGTCGGCCGCATCAGCGAACAGGTCGGGTCAGGTCTCCGCACCGAGAACTACGCCTTGGATGTGGCTGCCGGTCGCGCGTTGGCCGCGTGGGGTCACGACGGGGATCGCGCGCGGATGATGCAGTGGGCTCAGCAGGGTGACGCGCACAAGCACCTGCTGCTCGCCCTGGAAGAAGCGCCGACCTTCGAGGTTGCGGAGGCTCTTGCGCATGGACCGAGCGACTCCGGCATGGACCACTTGGCGGAGTGGGTGCGTTTGCAGGAATGGACGCTCGGCCGAATGGACATCGAGATCCTGTCGACGTGGATGATCGAGCGCCTCGTGAACACCGAGGCGATCACCGGACGACTGGACGCAGCCCGGATCCTGATCCGCCTGGGCGACGAGGTGATCGATCGGGCTATCACCTTGTACCTGGAATCGGAGGTCGCGACGGATGCACGGTCGATCGAGCTCGCCCCCGTCCTCGTCGATCGCATGGCGGACAGCGCGCTGCTCACCAAGATCCTCCAGCAAGAAGGCTCGCAGCTGGCGGAATCGGTCCGCATGGAGCAGTCCAGGCTGGAGGACCTGAAGAACGCACGCGGCGTGTCGTTCGGCCGGCGGCGCCTCGTCTCGGTGTTCGAGATCGACCTGAACGACCTACGCGGACGCGGCGACCGCGCAGAACGGGTGTCGCGACTGTCCGGCGAACCCCTGGAGCAACTGCAAGCCGAACTCGACTCGCAGATTCAGGACACGTCGGGTTCGCGCGCACCGTTCCTGTTGACCGTGATCCCGGACCTGGATGCGCAAAGGTCGTTGACGATGCTGGGGCTGCATGCGTTGTCGGATCAGCGGCCGACGGTCTCGAGGCATGCTGGTCAGCAACTCGAGCGCATTCTCGGCGAGACGGATGCGAAAGCGTTCTTGAGCGAGCTTGCGAGCGATCCCACCGGGGACTGAGTCTCCGGCCCAAGATCCGCAGCCATGATGAGGCTGGTTGGGCGCCTCGATTGGGGGCACGGTTGAAGCTGTAGCCCCCGGCAGAGCAGTTGGAACGACACATCCCGGTGCCGCGCTGCATCCGTGCTCGAGCCGCAGTACTCTGCGAACTCTCGTATCTCTCGACCTGCAGCCTGCCTCACACCATGAAAGTCCTCTCCACGCTGTCCATGACGCTCCTCGTCGCCTGCCTCACGGCCTGCGGCGGCGCATCGTCGTCCACGTCTTCGAGCTCCACGGGATTCCTGCAACTGTCCGCCACGGATGCTCCCCTCGATCCCGCTCTCGTCGAATCCGCCGAGGTCGTCGTCGATCGGGTTCGGATCCATCGTTCGGGCGACGACGACGTGGATGGAGACTCGGGTGGCTGGATCGAGATCTTCGACGGTCCCCCGCGCACACTTCCGCTGAGCGATCTACGCAACGGCATCACCGCCCTGATTTCGAACGCCGAACTGGCGACGGGCACGTACGGCCAAGTGCGTCTGCACTTGACCGGTGGCGAGCTGGTCCTGACCAACGGCGATGTGTTCACGACGGCCGACGGCAGCCTGCACATGCCGAGTGCGACGAACAGCTCCGGCCTCAAGGTCAAGTTCACGAACGACCTGGTGATCGAGACCGACGTCACCAAGAACGTCGTGCTCGACTTCGACCTGAGTCGAACGTTCAAGCCGGTTCCGGGCAACGACCCATTGAACGCCAATCACTTCAAGCTGCACCCGGTCATTCGGGCGGCGGTCCTGGAAGGCAGTGGCGACTTGAACGTGTTGGTCCGCGAGGACGATGGCGCCGGCACGCTGGTCGCCGTCGAGAACGCCACGGTCTATGTCCTGGCACCTGGCGAACTGGACGTTGAAGAAGCGCTCGCGTCCTCGATCACGGATGCCACCGGTACCGCGATCGTCGTGGGATTGGATCCCGGTACGTACGACGTGCGCGCCGAGACCGCGACGAGCGCTGTGCAGATGAATTCCGTCGTGATCACCGCCGGTTCCGCTTCAGCGATCGATCTGATTCTTCCCTGATCCGGCATGCGTTCGGGCGTACTCATCGGCCTGGTCCTCGGCGGGGCGGCTTGGATGCTGTTCCTGCGCGGCGACTCCGCGTCCGCGCCGGAGATCCCGGTCGTCACACCAACCGCTTCCGACCCGAGCTCGGAGGTCGAGACTGCGTCCTGGGATCTGGTCGATGCGGGTTCGCCGCTCCAGCACCGTGCCACCGAGCGCACGCCCGAGCAGGCTCCTTCGCCTTCGTCCGTCGATGCGATCATCGCGCGAGAGAAGCCGTACTGGGACGTTTGGAGCGCCTCGAGCACCGAGCGGGAACGCCAGGATCGCATCACGAAAGCGACGCGATCCCTTGGGCTGGACGACGTCGATGAGCTCATCGCCTACACGCATCGGGTCGAGACCACGCTCGCGGAGCAGTTGGTCGTCGCGCACGTCCTGCTCGAGCTCCGCACGATTCACCGCGGACACATCGGAGACCTGGGCGAGCGCTCCCGCATTCGCCTGTTGGCGTTCCTTGCGGCGGACGGGCTCACCACCGACGGCGCTCGGATGATCGCGCTTCCGCTGGCCGCTTGGGGGTCGGACGCGGACCACCAGTGGATCCTCGAGTTCGCGGATTCGGCGGAAACGAGCGCGCTGCGATGGATCGCCCTTCGCAGCCTCGGGTTCGCGCCCAGTCGCAGGGTCGCGTTGGCCCTGGTGGATCGGGACGAGCGCCAAGCACTCCTTTCGCTAGGGCAGCAGATCGAATCCTGTGGTTGGGCGTTCACGCCACGGGAGCGCGCCGAAGTCGCCGCAAACCTCGAGAACTCGTTGTTCACCGCGGTCCGACCGCACTCGATCGACGCGTTGCAGGTTCTTCAGCAATGGTCGCCGAACTCGTTCGAGCGAGCTGCGCGTCGTTGCATGGCGGCGCCCGGAATGGACGACCGCGTGGTCGAGGAAGCGCTGAGGCTCCAGGCGCTGCACGATCCGCAATCGTGGCTGATCCAGAACGAGTTGAGCCAGGGAAACGACCGCGTTCGACTCGCGGCGGCGATGGCCGTGCAGGGGGATCGACACCACCCCATGCGTGGGCTGGCCCAGGACGCGCTGCTGGATCTCGCCGCCCACGCACAAGCCCCGCGAACGCGGCGCCGGGCGGTCCTCGCCTTGTCCCGAAACGAACAGCCCGAGATCGACACCGCGTTGGCCGCCATCCTGAGCCAAGACGGGGACTCGACCGTGCGGCTCGGGGCCTTGCAGGCGTTGGCAAGTTCGTCCACGCCAGCAGCCATGGTTGCACTCGAGCAGGCGCTCGAGGACGACCCGGACGCGTCCATTCGCCATTTGGCCGGGCGCCACGTGCAGCGACGGGCCGGACTTCCGAGCTCCACCGAACGTTGAACGAGCGACGGAACGTGGCGCGCCCCGAATGGAGCTGGGTGACGACGCCTTGCACCTGGGACTCGGATCCCCGCCATTCGCACCACGAACGGGGGACCTCACGATTCTCCAGCATCCGCAAGGCACGCTTCAGAACGGGCGCATAGGGTAATCGCATGATCCGCAACCTTCTCTTGCTCGGCACGGTCGTCCTGATGGGCGCCCAGGCACCGCGAGCGACGCCGGCGCAAGACGCTCCCAAGCAGGACGCCGTCGAACAAGGCGCTGAGACGCGAGTCGCAGCCGCCAAGCCCGAGCACATCGCTTGGTACTCGAACTTGGACGACGCGCTCGCCGAAGCCAAGCGAACGAACCGACCTGTATTGGTGCATGCCGCCGCGCCGCAGTGCAGCGGCGTGCCGGGAATGTGGTGACCCGGCTATCGAAATGCGGAGGGGAGTTTCCTCTCGCGCGCCGAGATCGTCGAAGCGTCCCGTGACTGGATCTGCGTGCGTCCTGCGACGTACGAGAGTGCCTCGGAGGCCGAGATCCTGAAGACGTACTTCCGTGGACGCGCGTCCGAGCTCGAGAACACGACGTTCACTTTGCTCGATCCCGATGGCGAGCAGATCAGCCGCGGCGGGCGCTCCCCCAGTTTCGTATTCCAGGACGCCGAAGACATGGCTGAAAGGATGGACGAGTTCTCGTTCGTCTACGAGCCGACCGTGCACTTCAAGTCGCGCGCGTTGCCGACGGTCAAGGACCTGCGCCTCGGTGTGAACGTGGCAGCCTGTGACTCCTTGCCCTTGGTCGTGGGCGTCGCCAAGAAAGACGCGGACGTGAAGCGGCTGCGCAAGGAACTCGCGGAATTCGCCTGGAGCACCGGAATTCCCGGCCGCGCGCACTACGTCGTCGTCGAGGACACCAAGGGCCTCGAGGACTTCGACGACTTCAAGAAGGGCGGTGACCTCTACGTCCTGCAACCCGACACCTATGGCCGCGACGCCAAGGTGCTCGGCATCGCGAAGGTCCGCGACAAGGACCTCGTGAAGACGCTGACGAAAGCCCTCGATGCGCACAGCGTGCCGAAGAAGGGCGATCACCGTGAGCACGTCGGCCGTGGTCGGCGGGAGGGGATCGATTGGGAGTCCGAGATTTCGGTCACGGACCCGGGCAAGCGCTGACACCCACTACCGACGCGGCCATCCGGGTGGGATCCGCGGAGGGCAACGCCGGCGGGCAACTAGGCGCGCCACACCCAACACGCGCTGATCGGCCAGTCCCTGTGGGATTTCCACTTGGGCTTGGTCTCGATCCAGGCATCGTCGATCAGGCGCTCGTGATGCTCCGCGAGCGTCATCCCGCACGCCAAACCAGCGGCGACGTGATCGCTCGGCATGTGGATGTGGGTCGGCATCGCGACCGGTCCTCGCTCGGGATGATCGAAGTGGGTCGACATGCCCGCGTGCATCATGAAGAACGGATGATAGCTGACCAGGACGAAGCGGCCACCTGCGCGTAGAAGTCGACGCGCCTCGCGATACAACGCTTCCAGGTTCTCGAGGTGTTCGTCGACGAGGCAACACGTGACGAGATCGAACGATTGCGCGGGCAGGCCTGACTCGCGCACATCAGCGACCTCGAGCGAGTCGAACACGTCCCGTTCGCGCGCACGCTCCAGCATCTCCGGAGTCAGGTCGACGCCGGACAGACCACTCACGCCGTGCTCGTGCAACCAGGCGCCGGTGCGCCCCGTGCCGCAGCCCAGGTCGGCTGCCCGCGCGATGCTTGGCCAGTCCACGGACGTGACGCGACGCAGCAGCGCCCAGTCCATCTCGTCCTGAACGGTGTCCTCGTACGTCGGCAACCAAGCGCTGTAGCCTTCTCGAACGCTCACCATGGGATAGCCACGCTGGTCGAATCTGATGAAGTCGGGCATGGAATGCAGCTTAGCTGGCGTGACGAGACTTGGGACCTAGGATGGACCACCCCTCGCAGGAGATTCCCATGCGCAACATCCTCGCCAGCCTCACTCTGCTCCTCGTCGCTTCGGCGTGCACCGCACCCGGATCGAATCCTTCGCAGAAGCGCAGCAGCATCGAATCGATGGCCACCGAGACCCTCCAGGAGCTGTACCGACGTCATCCCGAGGCGCGTGCGCGTGTCCAAGGGAGCGAGGGCTATGCGGTCTTCACGAACAAGCAGGTGTCCGTCCTCTTCGTAGGAGGAGGTGGTGGCTACGGCGTCGCCCGCGACCAGAAGCATCGCACGACGACCTACATGCGCATGGGCGAAGGAACGGTCGGCATAGGTCTCGGGCTCAAGGACTTCCGCGCCGTCTTCGTCTTCGACGACCGCGAGTTGTTCGACGAGTTCCTGGTCCACGGTTGGGACGTCGGCGGTGAAGCCGATGCGGCCGCCAAATCCGGTGAGGACGGCGGAGCAGCCAGCGCGGCCGCCTCGGTCCGCAAGGGCGTCAAGGTCTACCAGTTCACCGAGAGCGGTCTTGCGCTCCGGGCCAACATCGCGGGAACGCGCTATTGGCCCTACGACTCGCTGAATTGAGCGCCGACCAGTCAGGGGCTGCATGGAGCCCCTCGGGCTGAATCGTGGCGGGGCACACGCAGGCACCCGGCACCTCGATCTTGTTGCGAATTCGGCCACACAACATTTAGCGGAATGGCTAACATCTACGCATGAGCCAAGATCAACCCGTCACCGTCGTCTGCACCTACACCGTGAAACTCGGTCACGAAACCGAATTCGAAGCCCTGCTCGAGAAGCACTGGCCCGCGCTGCACGGCGCGGGACTCACGACCGACGACCCTCCGCAGCACTTCCGGGGCGTGCAGGTCGGAGAACCCGGTGGCCGCACGGACGCCAAGGGTCAATACATCGAGATCTACCAGTGGAAGAACGGCGGCTCCGCCGGCCTCGCGCATCAGATGCCCGAGGTCATGGCCGTCTGGGAACCGATGGGCGCGATCTGCAGCGACATGCGCTTCCCCCACTTCGACCCCTTCACTCCGGGTGCCTGAGTCCTCCAAGGAACGGTCTCGTAAGAAGGACGCCGCGCGCACTCTCAAGGACCTCGAGCTGGTCTTCGATGCCCTGGCGCACGCACAACGTCGCCACATCCTGCTCGTCCTCCACTACCGCGGCGGCGAGATGCTTGCGGGTGACATCGCGGGCCGATTCGCCTGTTCGTGGCCGACGACGACGCGCCACCTGGGCGTCTTGCTGGATGCGGGATTGGTCGAAGTGCGTCAAGATGGACGCCATCGCACGTACCGCCTGAATGCAGCACGCCTGCAATCCGTCGTCGGCGACTGGCTCGGCCACTTCACGCCTCCGAAAGCTCCGAAGTCCAAGCGCCGCAGCAAGACCTGAGTCGCCCCGCCCATCCGAACCGCCATGAGTCGCGCCGCCAAGAAGATCAACGACCTGCTCCGTGAACACGCCCTGTCCTATCCGGAAGCATGGGAGGACTCCCCGTGGGGCGGCATCGTGATCAAGGTCCGCAAGAAGATATTCTGCACGTTCGGGGACGAGCTCGACACGACCGACCAAGTCTGCTTGGGGGGCAAGCTCCCCGAATCCGGCACCGACGCGCTCGACCTGGCGGGCGCGGAGCCGACGCACTACGGCATGGGCAAGCACGGTTGGGTGACGTTCCGCCTCGACCCGCACGACATGCCTGACATCGAGATTCTGAAGGGCTACATCGACGAGAGCTATCGGGCGATCGCTCCGAAGACGTTGGTCAAGCAACTCGACGCCGAGGACGAGGACTAGAGCCCGGCGCGCGGGGAGAGTCCCGGGACCCCGTCCGGATCGAACGAGGATCGGCAGCTCGGGTGGGCCTGGTTAGCGCCATGCACGACAGATCCGAATCGGTCTGTTCCGTTGCGTGGCGAACGTATGCCAGCATGGGCCGGTCATGCGCAGCCTCATCGTCACCCTCCTCGTGCTTCTCCTGATGTGGACGGGATGCACGTACGTCGCTTGTCACGCGCCCCTTTCCGTGGGTTCTCCGCCGCCCAAGCCGGATCCGGTGACGTGTGGCATCGATACGCTGACCGAGTCCCGATTCGACGTCCTGCGTGACCGACGAGTCGGCCTGATCACGAACCACACCGGCCTCGATGGCGCCGGTCGACGCACGGTCGACGTCATGGCCGAGAGCGACGTGTTCGAGCTCGTGGCTCTCTTCAGTCCCGAGCACGGATTCGGCGGCGAGCTGGACGAGGAAGGCATCGTCTCGGGGCTCGACGCAGCGACGGGTTTGCCGGTTCATTCGCTCTACGGCACGACCCGCCGCCCGACGCCGCAGATGTTGGAGGGCCTGGACACGCTGGTGTTCGACATCCAGGACGTCGGCGTACGCTTCTACACCTATGTCTCGACGATGGGCCTCGCGATGGAGGCCGCCGCCGAAGCGGGTGTCGCATTCATCGTTCTGGACCGACCGAATCCGTTGGGCGGTGTGCGCGTCGCGGGCCCCGTGCTCGACGATGGCCTGCGTTCGTTCGTCGCGTTCCACGAACTGCCCGTGCAACACGGAATGACGGTCGGCGAACTCGCGCGCATGTTTCGGGTCGAGCGCGAGCTGGACCTCGACCTGCGCGTCGTCGAGATGCAGGGTTGGGAGCGCGCGGAGACTTGGACCGACACGGGCCTGACCTGGATCCCTCCGTCACCGAACCTGCCCACGTTCCAGTCCGTGTTGCTCTATCCTGGGCTCGGGTTGATCGAAACGACGAACGTGTCCGTCGGGCGCGGGACCCCAACACCGTTCGAGCTCGTCGGTGCACCGTGGATGAATCCACAGTCCGTCCTGGCGGCGTTCCTCGCTTCTGCGCCGAACGATCTGAAGGGACAACTCATGATCGAGAAGGCGATCTTCCGTCCGACCAGCCGCGAATTCGTGGGCGAGGCCTGTCGAGGTGCGCGCATTCGAGCCAAGTGGGGCCAGGACGCCGAGCCGCTGCGCATGGCCGCCCATCTGATCCATGCGATTCACATCACGCATCCCGAAGCGTGGGACGTCGAGGCCATGCAGCGTCTGCTCGGTGATGTGGCGACGCTCGAAGCCGTGCGGAATGGAGCCAGCGCCGAATCGCTGCTCAAGATGTGGCGCGTCGAGAGCGAGGCGTTCGACGAACGGCGGCAGCCCTACCTGCTGTATCGCTGACGGCGCGCAAGGAATGCAGGAACAGCCAAACTGGGTCCGTCGCCTGGCTGGCGAACAGGGGTGTGCCTACGACCCAAGCTTGGCCGACGGCGGAATCCCGTAACGCTCGTTCAACGCATCGAGCCAACCACTGGATTCCAGCTCGCGCAGGACTTGATCGAAGGCCTGCACCAGGTCGGTCCGCCGGGGATCCACGGCGATCCCGTAGTTCTCGGTGTCGAGGTCTTCGGGCAGACGCGCCAGCGCGCCGTTGCTGCTCGCGACCAGCGCGTCGGCCGCCGGCCCGTCCATGGCAGCGGCGTCGACATCACCGGAGGTCAATCGGTCGATCAACGGGGCACCCTTCTCGTTCTCGGTGACCGGAATCGCGTGGACGAGCTTCCGGATCGCACGCTCGGAGGTCGTGCCCTTCGAACCGGCGACACGTTTGTCGCCGAGCTCGGCCAAGCTGGTCGGCTCGCCCTCACCGGTGCGCACCACGACCGCGATCGCGGTGCGGTAGTAGGGCGTGCTGAACCCCATGCGCTGTTGACGTTCGGGTGTCACACCGAGCGTCGCGCACACCGCGTCGACGCCGCCGCGCTCGACCATCGGCATCAATCGGTCGAAGTCGTGACGTGCCCAAGTCAACGTCACGTTCATGCGACGCGCGATCTCGCGCATCATCTCGACGTCGCGACCGATCGCACCTCCATCCGCGTCCACGCCGGCGAACGGCATGTTGTTCAGGTCGGAGGCGACGGTGATCTCCGAGCGCGTGCTCTTCGTGGGTGAAGCGCAAGCGAGAATGATCGCGAGAAGTACGAGAGGCAGGTGGCGCAACATCATTCCCCAACGGTAACCGCGACGTCACGCTTGGCGGCGATCTGATAGGCGAAGTACGCCAGGACGCAGACGCCCAAGCATCCGTACCAGAGCACGTCGGGACCTTGGTTCTCGTAGACGCGTGTACCCACGAGCGGCGCAGCGACGTTGCACAGCGAGAAGGTCATGCCCATCGCCGCCATGTAACGCCCGCGGCTGCGCTTGTCGGCCCGATTCGCGACCCATGACGACAGCAACGGGGAGACGAGCATCTCTCCTGTCGTCCAAACAAGCATCAGGAAAACCACCCATGCCAGGCTGGGGTGCAAGGGTAAGAGACCGAAGCCCAGGCCCACGAACACGACTCCGACCGCCATCACGCGCAATGGACTGCGGTGTTCGATGTAGCGAACCAGAGGCATCTCGGCGAGCACGATGAGCGCGCCGTTCAACAGCATCACGAAACCGATGATCCGCTCGCGGAACCCGTTCACGTCGCGCAAGTACAACGGGTACGTGCCCATCACCTGGCAGAAGACGACGCCTTGGACGAAGAGCAGTCCAAGCACGCTCAGGAAGAACCGGTCCCGCAGCGGGGAGCGCACGGGCCCGACCGGCTCGGGCTCCTGCACCTCGCGCTCACGGCTGGACGCGGGCAACAGGATCGCCAGGGCGATGCCCGCAGCGATGCACGTCGCCCCGTCGATCCAGAACAACCACCCGTAGTCCACCTCGGCCAGGAACCCGGCGAGGGCCGGAGCCATGGTCCAACCCAGGTTCAAGGCCAAACGGTTCAACGCGTACGCACGCGGCCGATCCTTCGGTGGTGCGAAGGCGGCGACGGCAGTTGTATTCGCGGGTCGGAAGGACTCGACCAACATCCCCATCACGACCGCGCCGGCGAGCATGCCAACACCCGGCTCGAGGAGTCCGAACCCCATGAACGCGAGTCCGCCGACGATCATCGACACGATCTGGACGATCCGGTATCCGACGCGGTCGACGAAGTAGCCACCGAGCCCGACGCCGACCATGGAGCCGACGCCGTACATCGCCATGATCTCGCCCGCGCCCGACTCGGTGAACCCGTGCTCGGCCGTCAAGTAGAGCGCCAGGAACGGCACGACCATCGTCCCGCAACGATTGACCAGAAGCACGATCGACAGGATCCAGACCTCACGATTGAGGCCACGGAAGGAGTCGCGGTAGTGATCGAGGAAGCGTTGCACGGGGCGCCTACTTTCCCCGAAACCCGTTTCGAATGCGACGTATCGCCCGGGGATAACGGGGCGAACGCGCCTTCACGTCAGCGAGCGTCGTCGAGACGATCCAACCAACCCTGGAGGCGTTCGGGGATGCCGAGCGGGCCCAGATTGGTTTCGACGGCCGATCGGATTCGCTCCAAGTCCCCGTCTAGCTCGAATGAAGGGCCCGAACTCGGGTCGACGATGCGGGCGGCCTGGTCCGCACTCTGCGCATCCGTCAGCAGGAGAACGACCGGCGTATCCAGATCGTCCACCTCGGTCCAAAGCCAGCGAATCGTGTTGACCTGCCGCGCACCGAGGCCGACCCACACGTGGTAGCGATCGACCAGGCAGACCTTGAAGCGAGGTGTGGCTTCCGCGTCCAACACATAGAAGGCGAGTACGTCATCGCCTTCGAGTGTCTCTTGAGATTCCGGCTGGGATGGACCGGCGAAGTAGAAGCGCTCGCTGGGAACCAAGGAACCCTCGGGAGCGGTGACCTGGAAGCTGCCCCAACTGGTGTAGTGCGCTTGAATGCCCAGCTCAGGCGGCAACTCCAGCTCGACTTGATCCGGGTGGCTGGTGAGGCTCGGCACTTCGACTTCATCGACGCTCACCTCTCTCGGATCTGCGTCGCGAAGCTTCCACATGACACGCGGATCTGCTTGCGCTCCCCACGGCGCATCCATGTGCGTGTACGGCTGATCGTTGCCATCCATCAACGGGTGATAGCCGTCCTTGAACAACGCGACGCGCGAGTAGTCGACCATCGTCCCTTCGCCGGCGTCATCGGTCAGCGAAGCCACGATGCACGGGTTGACCACATTGCGGCGAATTCCGCTGAGTGCGAGCACGCCTTCGATCGGCGCGCCGTATTCGTCGACGACGTGGAGGGTCTCGGTGCCGGCGCAGGATGCGGCGAGAGCCATGAGAGCGCACGAGATGGAAACATGACGGAGCATGGCGTGAAGCAGATCGAGTGATCCTGAGAGAGGGTTAACTAGAAGTGAGCCCGTAGGGACTTGACACACTCTGCAGCGTGCTCCGGCCCTCTGAATCGTGTGACTTCCGAGCGCATGACACGAACCAGCTCGGCGTGGTTGTTGGACAGAAACAGGTTCCCCTTGGAGAGCCTGACAGGTACTCCTGATCGGTCCCAGACAGGTACCCCCGATCGGTCAGAGTCCGAATGGTCGGCCGCATCTCGAGCTGGCTCGATTCGGGTGTCCAGGCTCTTCACGGGCCTGGTCATCACGAGGAGGTTAGGACCGTGGATGAGGCCACGGCGACCCATCGGAATGCCGCGAGCGACCTCGACGTACACCTTGTGCTGAGGTGCTCCTGCTCCGTCGAGCACGTAGAACGCCAGGCTACCGTGACCCTCCAGCTGAGGGACTGCGGCGTCAGTGGCTGGGCCTTCGAAATAGAAGCGAGTACTCGGCAGAAGGCCTCCGTCGCTCGATCGTGCAACCAAGTTGCCCTCTTGCAATGAGTAGATGACTTCGACGCCCAGGACATCGACGCAAGGTAGAGCAGAGTAGGTCTCCGTTAGACATGCTTGCATCCCATCAAAGCGCTCGACTCGAATCAGGTCATCTGCTGGTTCTACACGAAAGCGCCGATGGAGAGTCAATCGATTCGCATGATCCTCCCGAGAGCGATCCCGCGACTCGCGAGGTGCCGCACCGCCGTTGTGGTAGGACCAGTATCCCTCACAAAGAACCGTCACATCCCCCTTCTTCTCGTAACGCGTCCGTCCGAGCTCGTCGGTGACGGTCAGGCTCCCACACAGGGACCCGAAGTACGGAAAGAATTCCATGGTTGAGTACACGAGCGCACCTTGAATAGGCCTGCCGTCCTCATCGTAGATACGGATCTCCCGCGTACTGCAACGCGAGCTGACCAGGGTGATGAGGAGCATGATCCCCGAGAGTGTGTGTAGTGCCTTCTTGAATGGCGTTGCGCTCATTGGATCCTCCATTCGTATTCGAATTCGTCGCGGATCGGCGTTCCGGAGTCGTCGTGAGTCGAGATCTTGGGTTTCAGCACACGCATGTCGTCGATCGCGCCAGCGTGGATGACGACGCGACACATCCCGAGGTGTTCGTAGAACGCTTGCGCGTTGACGTTGGCGTTGGTCGTGACCAACCACATGCGACGACAACAGACTGTCTCCGCTCTCTCGCGTGCATGATCCATCAACTTGCGACCCAGTCCCGTGCGCGTCGATTCCATATGGAGGATCACGACCTCCATCTCGTCGTTCGCGTGGTCGAGGCCCAATACACCGCGTGAACCGGTCCCGGTCTCGCCGACCATCAACTCAAGATCACCGATAGGGTGCGGGCGGTCCCGACTGACGATCGTGATCCGCCCCCACGGTGTGCCCATCATAGCGCTGAGCCATGCGTCGTCGGACACGTCGTAAAGGCGGATGCGAATCACGGTTGCAAGGGCTGGACGTCGATGCGACCTCCGACCGGCTGTTCTTCCTCGAGCGACACCGTACCGGGGGCGAAGGTGTTGATGACGTCCAGGTTGGTTTCCGTGTGCTTCGATACGAAAGTCGTGCGGTAGGTGCCGCCAGCCAGCAATGCCATCGGCAGCATCAGCTGATCGGCCAAGTGGGCTCCGACCGGGGCGTCGAGGCCTTCGTACCCACGCACGCGACGCGCGAGGCTCTTGGCCACGCGCTCGGCGGACACGGACTTCTCGCCGAACGCGACGAACACCTCGGTGATGTCACGATACGTGAGCGTTGCCAACGCGACGTTGCCGGGACCCGCGCTGTCGTCGCAGCGCACGATCGGTGCGTCCGCCGCGACCCACGGGAGGCGGTTGAAGAGGACCTCGAGCTCGCGACGACCGATCACATCAGACAGGTGTGCGAGCAGGACCTCGGCCTTGCGTGAGACTCGCGGGCCCCGATCGAGCAACTCGAGACGCTGCGGACTTGATGCGGGGCGAATCGTGGCGGTCACGGAGCCTCCGCCGGCCGGATAGAAACCCGGTCGGTGCAATTCGAGCGACAGGCTCGCACCCATGCGCTCGAGCAGCGGGCGGAAGGAACGATCCAGCGCTTCGAACGGCGGCGCCCACGGGTTGTGCGTGCCGCCTTCAACGACGACGGTGCTCTCACCATCAGCGCACAGCAGCACCGGCAAGACCGTTTGCAACACGAGCATCGCGCTGCCGGCGGTGCCGATCGCGAATCGATACTCGCCCGCACGAATCGCGCCGGGCGTGAACTCGAGCTCGGTCGAACCCAGCTCGTCACCGGCCAACTGTCCGTCCGTAATCTCACACACAGCACGCGCGGCCGTGCGGTGCTGACGCATCAAGCCGGGCTTGGAACGTCCGCCGCGAATATGGACGATACGTATGGGACGGCCCAGCGCGGCCGAGAGGGACAGGCTCGTGCGCAGCACTTGCCCGCCCCCCTCGCCCTGGCGTCCGTCCAATGTCAGAAGGTTCGAATCCATCGGTTCATCCTTTGACGCACACGACCTGACTCAAGGTGTGCACGATCTCGACCAGCTCCTCTTGGGCGGCCATCACAGCATCAATGTTTTTGTACGCCATAGGGGTCTCGTCGATCACGGCGGCATCCTTGCGACACTCGACATGAGCGGTGGCTTTCACGTGATCATCCACGGTGTAGATTTTCTTGGCCTTGGTACGGCTCATAACACGACCTGCGCCATGCGAACACGAATCGAAACTGTCGGCGTTGCCCTTGCCACGCACGATGAAGCTCTTGGCACCCATCGACCCGGGGATGATCCCCATGTCGCCCAGTCCGGCCTTCACGGCACCCTTGCGAGTGACGAGGCAGTCGGCACCGAAGTGGTGCTCACGAGCGATGTAGTTGTGGTGACAGTTCACGGCCATCAGGTCGGCGCGGAAGGGCGGGAGCTCGCGCACCTTGCCCACAGCTTCGACCACGTTTTCCATCATCACCTGACGGTTCAGGCGCGCGAAGTCCTGGGCCCACTCGACGCCTTCGACGTAGTCATCGAACGCCGGCGAACCCTCTTGCAGATAGGCGAGGTCCTCGTCGGGAAGGCTCCCGAGGTGGTTCTCCATGTCTTTCTTCGCACGCTCGATGAACACCGTCGCGATGCGGTTGCCCACACCACGCGATCCCGAGTGGAGCAGGAACCACACACGATCCTCTTGGTCCAAACAGACCTCGACGAAGTGGTTCCCGGTTCCGAGCGTTCCCAAATGGTTGATGTTGTTCGTGTTTCTCAGCACGGGGTAACGCTCGCACAAGCTGTCGAACTGCACACCGAGGTGCTCCTTCCACAGGTTGCCTACGCGCACCGGAATGTCGTGCCAAGCGCCACGATCACGACGACGGCCACCACGCTGGGCGGAACGTCCGTGCGGGACGGCTTGCTCGATCATCTTGCGCATGCCCTTCAAGTTCTCGGGCAGGTCGCTCGCGACCAAGGTCGTCTGCACCGCACACATTCCGCAGCCGATGTCAACACCAACCGCCGCGGGAACGATGGCTCCGACGGTCGGGATGACGCTGCCGATGGTTGCGCCCATGCCGTAATGCACGTCGGGCATCACGGCCACGTGGCTGTGAATGATCGGCAGAGAAGCCGTGCGCTTCAGCTGCTTCACCGCGTTGTCGTCCAGATGGACGCCGTCGACCCATGCTTTGATCGGGACGCCATCACCTTGGATGGTCTGGTAGGTCTTCATTGCGTGCCTCATTTGTCTCAGGTCTGGGTAGTCGTTACCAGGTCGCAGATCGGCAACCCGTTGATGGGATGGGTGATGGGAAGAGCGGGGAAGGGAGGGCCTACGCCTCCCTTCCCCACCCGACCCCCGTCAACGGATAGACGGGGATCGGGGCCTCGATGCCCAGGGGTCACGGAGTCACCACTCCTTGGGGGACGCCCAGGACAAGCGTGTTGCCGTCGCTCTCGGCCGCGCTCTTGGCGGCTTCGATCCACTGCAACTGGGCGAAGCCGGGGTGTTGTTCCACCAACTTGGCCGCGTTCACCATCGAGCGGACAGCGGCGGTCTTGCCACGAGTTCGCTCGAGTTCAGCACGTGATTCCGCACGGGCCAGGACGATGTCGTTGAGGGCACGCTTGAGGTCGGAACCGACCACGAGATCCTTCAGCGCAAGGCTCTCGAGCTCGAGGCCGAGGCGTTCGGCTTCGGCGCGGACGCGCGGAAGCATGGCCTCGGCGACGGCGCTGCGGTCGGACATCAAGGCGTCGAACTCGATGCCAGCGATCACGTCCCGTAGAGCGAGCTGAGCCTCGATGTAGACCTGGTCGAGCACGTTGGTGCTCACGGTCACGAAGCGCTTCGCGTCGGCGATGCGCTGCACCATGGACAAGCTCGCTTTGACGGTGATGCCGTCTGCGGTCAAGACCTCCTGCAGCTGCATGCTGGTGGCGGACGGGCGTGCGTCGAAAACCCAGACCTTGGTGGTCGGCTCGAAGATCCAGTTGAACCCGACCTTGGCCGGGCCGACGACGCGCCCCTTGGTCACGACGAGGCCGTGCTGGTACTCGCTGACGACCACGCATTCGAAGCGGGTCACGAGCCAGACGAGTCCGGCGATGGCGAGGATGCTGGTGGTGATCAGGGCGATGTACATGGTCCTAGTCCGTTGAGAGATGAGAGCCCGGCCGGGGTCACGCTCCGCGGCGGGGAGGTCCGCCGAAGCGGTTCCACAGGGCCTTGGGGCGCGGTCGACCCCGGGCGGGGTCTCGTTGCCAAATCCAAATTGGGGCTGGGGGTTCGAACCCCAGCGTTTGCGGCCTGCGCGGGACCCGATCCGAGGACGTCGGTGGGCCGCTGCCGATGCTGGGCCTTATGCGAAGGCGGTGCCAAGGCGTCAGGAATAGGGCACGCAGGTCTCTAAGCCGTTCTCTTCGCAGGACTTAGATCGCTAGAGGTCTAATGGGGCTGAAGCCCGCCTCAATCCCCTGACGATCCCGTGTGATCCCTTCTTATCCTTGGGGATATGCCCTCCGAGCTTCAACCCGCCCGCCCTAAGGTTCTCGTCGGCTTCCTGGGGCTGAAGATCGACCGCGGCAAGGGTTCCAACCGATGGGACTCGTGGCGCCCCACCGTCGATGCGTGCCGCCACGACGACCTCGAGTTCGATCGCATCGAGCTGCTGATGGACAACTCCGCGCACCAGCTTGCGGAGCAGGTGAAGAAGGACATCGGCAGCGTCTCGCCGACGACCCAGGTGAACATCCACCACGTGCCGTTCAAGGACGCGTGGGACTTCGCCGAGGTCTACGCCGGCCTGCGCACGTGGATCGCCGGAATGACGTTCGACGAGGATCAGGAGGACTACCTCGTCCACATGACGACCGGCAGTCACGTCGAGCAGATCTGCCTGTTCCTGATGGCTGAGACGCGGCGGCTGCCCGCGCGCTTGCTGCAGACGTCGCCGCCGAAGCGCGGACGCGGCGAACCGGGTCGCTACACGATCATCGACCTCGACCTGTCGCGGTACGACGAGCTCGCCGCGCGCTTCGAGACCGAGCGTCGCGAGGGCGTGTCGTTCCTGAAGGCCGGGATCGAGACCCGCAACGCCGCGTTCAACGGTTTGATGGATCGCATCGAGGAGATCGCGGTCGCGTCCAAGGCGCCGATTCTGTTGAGCGGCCCGACCGGTGTCGGCAAGACACAACTCGCGCGAAGGGTGCACGAGCTGAAACGACGCCAAAACCAGATCGTCGGCGAGTTTGTCGAGGTCAACTGCGCGACGCTGCGTGGCGACGCGGCGATGTCGACGTTGTTCGGTCACGATAAGGGCGCGTTCACCGGCGCGGTCTCGCGGCGTGACGGTTTGCTGCGTACGGCCGACGGCGGACTGCTCTTCCTGGACGAGATCGGCGAGCTGGGCCTCGACGAGCAGACGATGCTACTGCGCGCGCTCGAGGACGGCATCTATCAGCCGCTCGGTTCAGACGAGACCGTCACCAGCTCGTTCCAGCTGATCGCCGGCACGAACCGCGACTTGATGGACGCGGTGCGCGAGGGCGAGTTCCGCGAGGACCTGCTGGCGCGCATCGACCTGTGGTCCTTCGAACTGCCACGCCTGCGCGACCGCCTCGAGGACATCGAACCCAACCTGGGCTACGAACTCGAACGCATTTCGGCCGATCTAGGACGCCAGGTGCGCTTCAACCGGGATGCACGCACACGCTTCCTGGATTTCGCCACGGCTCCGGACACCGCCTGGACCGCCAACTTCCGCGATTTCGGTGCGGCGATCACGCGCTTGGGCACGCTCGCCACCGGCGGACGCATCACGACCGAACTGGTGGACGAGGAGACCGCGCGCCTAACCCGCGTCTGGACCCGCCTCGCCGGAGCCGGTGGTGATGCGGCCGACCACGAACTGCTCGAAGCCACCCTGGGCGATCGCGTCCACGCGATCGATCGCTTCGACCAAGCCCAACTGGCCGACGTCATTCGCGTCTGCCGCACCAGCCGTTCCGTGTCCGAAGCCGGACGCAAGCTCTTCGCGGTGTCGCGCCGCGCGAAGTCGTCGTCGAACGACGCGAGCCGATTATCGAAGTACCTGGCGCGACATGAACTCAGTTGGAACGACGTCTCATGATGCGTGCACTGCTTCCGATCCTGCTCCTCGCGTCGTGCGCCTCTGCGCCCGTCGCGCTGCGCCCTGAGTCCCCCAACATCGTCATCGTCTTCACGGACGATCAAGGTTACGGGGACATCGGTATCCAAGGCGCCGTGGGCTTCACGACCCCCAACATCGATCGGCTCGCCAAGGACGGCGTGCGCTTCACCGATTTCTACGTCGCCCAACCGGTTTGCTCGGCTTCGCGCGCCGCATTGCTGACCGGCTGCTACCCGAACCGCATCGGAATCTCCGGTGCGTTCGGCCCAGACGCGAAGCACGGCCTGCACACCAGCGAAGTCACGCTGGCAGAGGTCTGCAAATCGCGGGGTTACGCGACGGCGATCTTCGGCAAATGGCACCTGGGGCACCTGCCCGAGTTCCTGCCGACGTGTCACGGATTCGATACCTACTCGGGGATCCCGTACTCGAACGACATGTGGCCCTTTCACCCGGAAGGTGGCAACTGGGGCGACCTGCCGACGTTCGAGAACGAGGACATCATCGGCGTCAACACGGACCAGTCCAAGTTCACCAGCGACTTCTCCGCACGCGCCGCAGCCTTCATCGACGAGCATGCGGACGAACCGTTCTTCGTCTACGTCCCGCACCCGATGCCGCACGTGCCGCTGCACGCCTCCGACACGTTCCGCGGATCCTCGGACCAGGGCATGTACGGCGACGTGATCCAGGAGATCGATGCCGGATTGGGAACGATCCTCGAAGCGCTGGAACGCAACGGCTTGGAGAACGACACGCTGGTGATCTTCACGTCCGACAACGGACCTTGGTTGTCGTACGGCGACCATGCGGGGACCACCGGTCCATTGCGTGAAGGGAAGGGCACGACGTTCGAGGGCGGAGTCCGTGTGCCTTTCGTCGCGCGGTTCCCCGGTCGTATCCCATCGGGCACCACGTGTTCCGAACCTGCGATGACGATCGACGTGTTGCCCACGGTGGCGAATCTGATTCACGCGTCGCTGCCCGATCACCCGATCGACGGCCTCGACATCTGGCCCTTGCTCACCTCGGAGCCGGACGCCAAGTCACCGCACGAGTCGCTCTTCTTCTACTACCGCAAGAACGAGCTCCAGGCGATGCGCTCTGGCAACTGGAAGCTGCACTTCCCCCACGGCTATCGCTCGATGCACGGGCGCGAGATTGGCACTGGCGGAACGCCCGGCAAGTACGACTACGGCGTGAAGACGGGCCTAGAGCTGTACGACCTGGGCGCGGACATCGGAGAGTCCAAGGACCTCGCGGCCGAGTACCCGGACGTCGTCTATCGCCTGCAGGTCCAGGCCGATGCGATGCGGGCCGAATTGGGCGATACACGCGTCGAGGCCATCGGTTCCGGCGTTCGTG
>TARA_R110002072_G_scaffold118184_2_pt1 | contig 26812 bp, 10 predicted proteins | sample TARA_R110002072 | Tara Oceans TARA_R110002072 (sample SAMEA4397118) | marine metagenome | biome: Polar Biome; feature: [SRF] surface water layer (ENVO:00010504); material: water (ENVO:00002006), including particulate matter (ENVO:01000060) such as... | depth 5 m | reverse complement strand
GCAGACTTGTTGGACGAGGGCGCTGTGGTCAAAAAAATCAAATAATAAACCGTTTTTGCCATCGGCAATGACTTCTTCAACCGGTGGTGTTGCCGACGCGACAATTGCGCAACCGGCACTCATGGCTTCCACCAATGACCAGGACAGGATAAACGGATAGGTTAGGTAGACGTGTACAGAGGAGACGCGCAAGACATCCAGAAATTTATCGTATGGCACATTGCCAAGAAAATGCAGGCGCGAGGCATCAATCTGATCCGCGACTTCATTTAAATAAATCTCTTTGTAGGTTTGCCCCTGTGGCGGGGCGGTGCCGTAGCTCACCCCGTCACCGCCGACGAGCACAAAATGGGCATTCGGTCGTGCGGCCATTAATGCCGGTAGGGCGCGCATAAACTGGTGGTAGCCGCGGTAGGGCTCGAGGTTTCGGTTCACAAAGGTGATGACTTCATCACGATGGCTGAGGGTCAGGTGATCACTGATTTTGAGGCTAGCGTTTTCATCCGGCGTAACCTGTTCGGTATCCACGCCGTCGAATATCACGCTGACCTTGTCTTGATATTCGGCGGGCAGTGAACTGTGTTGCCAGTGGGTTGGGGAGACACCCCAGTCTGCGGTATTGAGGCTTAATAAATGGATTGTGTTTCTGGTTCGAGTTCTAAATCTGCCGTCGCGGCTCAAAGGAAACTCTGGATCAAAAGCGGTATCCCGGCCCGTGGCGTGATAGAAAAATTCGAAAAAATATAACAGCACCGCATTTGGCCAGACTTCCCGTAGGTACAGACCTTCGCCCCAGGCAGGGTGACAACAGATAATGTCCGGCTCGAACCCCTGGGCCTGTAACTCGTCTGCCGCCCGGACCACCTGTTGGCCCCGGCGGACACCAGCTTCTGTGCTGCGTAGATAGTGGTGGGTCTCACGTCCCGCGCCCTGGGGCGTTTTGTAGCCAACTTCCATTACCCGCGGATGGCCGAGGCGGCCCAGGTTCTGGCTCTCCCCAATGGCAACCACAACGTTATTCACATCATCTGCCAGAGCAGAGGCGATATGGCGGTATTGGCCAGGGAAATTTTGGTGAACAAACAGTACTTTCATGAAAATTTAGGCCCAAAATTGGGGCGTTAGGTTGGCTTCCGCTTTGGCTTGTTTTTGTTTGGTGTTGGTCAGCGCAGTTTGGCATTAACCCTGAGATTTATCGCCTACCTGGTTAAAAATCATACTTTGGGATGGTAATGCCAGATGGGTCCCGCTGCTATATTCGCAAGGCTGATAAAAAGAATTTGATCGATGCTCATCCCGTTGGGTGAGGTCGTGAGTCTGATAGGAGCGGAGCCTTGAGCGCTGATAAGACCCCCAGTTCTAGTGAAACTGAACCCGTGGTAGCCGAGCAACCGGCAGAGTCTCAAGTTGAGATGTCTGAGACTGAAAATCGGGCCGCCCAGAGTGTCGAGACTGCCGAGAACGCAGCGCCGGCAGCAGAACGGCGTGGCGAAGGCGGTACCAACGAGGGTGCTGAGCGGGCGCAGATCAGCGGTAACTTATTCGCCAATCAGTCCGGCAAGAAAGTGTCAGAAGCAGAACTGTTGGATAGCCCCGAGGGGGGAAAGCTGACCCTCAATCCAGATGGCACTTTTGTATTTGAACCGGGTCCTTCCGATAGCCTTGATGAAGATGAATTCTTCTCGATTGTGTTTCGTTACCAGTTCGTCGACGAGAACGGCGACATCATCATTCGCGAGGCCAAACTATCAGGTACGGCGGCGGATTTTGATCTCAACACCGGGGCTTTGGATATTGCTCAGTTGCAGGCCCAATTTCGCTTGTTGCTTGAAGACCAGACCAATCTCGAACTGAGAATATCCATTGAGACCGACGACAATATAGAACCCGAGCAGGTCGCCCGTGAGGTTATCCTCGCCGCCCAGCAGGAAAACTCCTTTGATTTTGTAGAGTTTAGCTTTGCTCGCACGGTTTCCAATAACTCGTCCGGTAAAGATCTGATTGCTGCTATTAAGAGTGGGCAGATAAAACTGGCCGGTGTTGAGGTGGTAGACCAATCCAGCGCCACCGTTGCGACGGAAATTGAAGGTAGCGCTGGCAACGACATTATTGTCGCCGGTAGTGGTAGTGATACGGTCGGTTATAAAGTTGGTCAGGGTAACGATACCGTGGATGGCGGTTCTGGCTTTGACCTGATTTCAGTCGACCTTGCGGCCAACGATACCGACGATGATGTGGTCGGCGCACCTGCTCAAGTCAGCATCACCTCCAGAAATGGTCAGGTAGTGCTAAATGGCGGTGATTTTGAACTGACCCTAAATGGCATCGAAGAAATCATGCTCACCAGTGGTAATGCCGGTGGATCCTTTACCATCGGTGATCTCTCGGGAACCGATATTGCCGACGACACCATCATTTTGGTAGGCGGCAAAGGCGCAATTAATGTCGTGAACGAATCGGACCGAAGTCTGGAAGTCAGCGCTACGCCTGGCAATGACACGATTACTGGCGGCGCAAGTACCGACCTCATCATTGGTCTTGGCGGCAACGACAGCTTATCCGGCGGCGCCGGAAACGATACGATCGGTGGTGGTGCAGGCAAGGATACCCTTGACGGCGGTGCGGGCAACGACCGTCTGGATTACGGCATTGGCGATGAGATCCGCGGCGGTACCGGTACCGATACCCTGCAGGTGTTTGGTAACTCGCTGGATGTTGCTGATCTGGTGGCGAACGGCGTTTCTAGTATTGAGCGCATCGACCTGAACAGCGACCGATCTGAAGTCATCAGTATTGGACAAAGCAGTGCAGCCTCCCTGTCCGAAGAAAATTCACTGGAGGTGGTCGGCGGACCGGAAGACACGGTTTTTATTCTCGATTCTGAATGGGGCAGTGCAAACACTGTCGGTGGGTTTAAAGTCTTTACACCGACAGGCTCACAGAACACGGGATTCACCCTGCGCATCGAGAGCGATGTACAGGTCGTCAGAACCACCATCGAGGAAAAACCTAAATTTCCCTCGCTGCCCACCCAGCCTCAAAACGGTGAGGCATCAGAGTTTCCGAATATTCCCGATCCCTCCACCACTTTTTCAGATGCTGCCAATCTGTCCAACCCGATCCTGCGGGCAGGTATTAGCATTGCGATCAATAATATTCCCGGCGTTGGTCAGGTGACCGGCGCAATTGCTTCGTTTAATCAGGCGGTGAACGCGATCGCTGGGTTTTTTGATGCCTTTAGTGGCACGACGGTAACTAAGGTAGGTACCTCGCTGGCTGATCGTATTGCCTACAGTAGCGATCCAAGCTCCCTGCTTGCACCCGTCACTGACGCAGACACACAGGCCTATATTGAAGCAACCGATGACATTCAGGGTGCGCTAGAGGGTTTGGCAATTGACCTGGTTGTTGGGCTTGCGACACTGGTTATTAAAAGTCTGGTAGGTGGTCAGCACGTCGTTTTTGCTGGAGGTGGTAACGACTCTGTTACGGCGCACAGTGGCACCTGGGATGATTTCCTTGATGGTGGCGCAGGTAATGACACACTGGTTGGCGGTAAAGGCGATGATGTTTACGTTGTGGGAGAAGCCGGTGATGTAGTGATTGAGCGGGCGGGGCAAGGTACCGATGCGATTAGAATGTCATCCGACACCGATTACACCATGGCAGCGAATGTTGAGAATCTGTTTGGCGCTGGTACGGGTCTGATAGTTGGTAATGATCTCGGCAACTTTATGCGCGGAACGAGCGCTAACAATAACCTTAACGGCGGTGCGGGCAACGATACGATAAGCGGCGGTGGCGGCAACGATACGCTGGCAGGTGGCCCGGGCAATGATTCCCTGTTTGGTGGCACGGGCGACGATACTTATATTATTAATGAAACCGATACCATCTACGAAAATGCCGATGCGGGTATCGACACGGTTTCCTTTGGTGGATTAAGCACCGGTGCAGCAGACGGCCAGCGGCTTGATTTATCGGCAATTGAATTTGCCGGTAGACTGTTCGGTACCATTGAAAATGTGACCCTTGCGGATACAACATTGTTTACCAACACTGGCGCGCGAATCGCTAACCTGAATGCTGCGGGCAATTACCTGAACAACTTCCTGACGGGTAATAAAGGTAACAATTTTCTCGAGGGGCGAGACGGCAATGATACCCTGGTGGGTGGTAACTCCTCCCTGAACGGTGTGGATGGTTTTGATACGCTCGAAGGTGGGGCGGGTGACGATCTCTATCTGGTCAGCGATAACAACGATGTAATCTTCGATGCGGATGGTACTGATACCGTTAGAACCCAGGGCGTTGCAACACCTACTACCGGCGCGGACCCCTCTGGCACGTTTGGTGGAACCGTCGTTACCGGTTTTGAAAACCTGACATTTACGTACACGCTGCCCACGACGTCCATCATTGAAAGGTTAGAGTTGGGTGAAATCACTGCGCGTAGTTCAGGTATACCTAATTCTCTGGCGCTCACGCCCAATCAAAATATGAATGGCACCGGTGGTTTGGGTAACAACACCATTGTGGGTAATTCCGGTAACAATCTGCTCATCGCCCGCGGTGGCAGCGATACGCTGCTCGGTGGCACAGGTAACGATACGCTAAAGGGTGATTCCGGCGCTGACTCCACAGCGGGTGCAGCCGGCGCTACATCCATGGTGGGTGGCGCAGGTGACGATACCTATGAGCTGTTCAATAGCGGTGATGTGGTGTTAGAAAATGCCGATGAGGGGACCGACACCATTACCTCCGGTACCGTTGATGTCCTACTCACAAATTTCAGTCGCGATGTAACCCTGGTTGTTAGCCGTACGGACGAGGGATTTACCAATTTTGGCCGGTTCAATGTTTCATACATCGAAAACGTCATACTGACGGGTTCACTCAATTTGAATGTTGTAGGCGATGATTTTGCCAACACCATAACCAGTAACAGTGGCTCCAACCGATTATCAGGCGGTAAGGGCGACGACGTTTACCTGTCTATTACGAGTGACGATGTGATCGTTGAGGCCGCGGATCAAGGTAACGATACTGCCACCGCAGTGGGTGAAAATGTCACGCTGGCGGCTAATGTTGAAACGCTTGTGCTTGGTACCGGTGTTGTTCGCGGCATAGGTAACGGCTCTGGCGGAACAGTGGTTGGTAATACACTCAACAATATTCTGGTCAGCGGTGCAGGTGTTGATAGTCTCGCCGGTGGTGCGGGGAATGATACCTATATCATCAATGATACGAGCGACGGCATCTTTGAACGGGGCACGCTTAACGGCATTAATGACGGCACCGATAAAGTCCAGACGTCAGTAAGCTTCACACTACCCGGTGGTGTTGAAAACCTTGAACTCACGGGTAGCGGTGATAATCGGGTAGCGACGGGTAATGAACTGGCCAATATCATTACCGGCTCATCCGGAAACGACATCCTGCGCGGTGGTGCGGGTGCGGATCAGCTCATTGGTGGCGCCGGAAATGACACGTTGTTTGGTGGTGATGACTTTGATGTTGATACCCTTGATGGTGGTGCGGGTAACGATACTTACATCATCAGCGGTAGCTTTGCGGCGGGCGTTTCGTCTCAAGATGTCATCATAAATGAGTTGATTGATGTCAGCCTTGGCGGCATAGACACCATTGAAATTCCTTCATTCCCGTCCTTAGAGCCTTTCAAAGTCCCAGAAACCGGCATCGAAAATATTCGCGTTACGACCAATGACAACAGCATCGATATTACTGGCAACAATGGCCCGAATGAAATCATAGGTAACACTCAAAGCAATGTTATCCGAGGTCGTGCGGGCAACGATACGATCATTGGTAACGGCGGCAACGACTTGCTGTTCGGCGATGACGGTAACGACACTTTAGACGGTTTGCGCATGTTTGGCGGCTTTGGCAACGATACATTTCGGGTCAGCAATGCCAATCAACTTGTGATTGACCGGCTGGGTTCAGATGAAAAGATCGAATCGAGCGTGAGCTATGTCACCGATGCAGCGCTTCGTCAGGAACTGATCGACCTACTGAGTCGTTACGATGAGCGCACCAGTTCATTGAATTCTAGCGACCGGGTTTTAGATGAGGGTGATGCCACGTCGAAGCTGCTCAGCATCGCCAAGCAGTTGGTTGCCAGCGGCAGCATTCCCGCTGATGGTACTGGCTATTCTGGTTTTGTGTCGTTTATCGAGGTCTTACCTCAAGTCACGTTGGACGCGATAGAAACCGTGACCTTGACGGGTTCAGCTGCCATCAATGCAACGGGTGGTGATGCTGGAACCCAGCTTGTGGGTAATGATGGGAACAATCGTCTGGATGGTAAGGGTGGTAACGATACACTGACGGGCAATGGCGGCAACGATACGCTGATTGGCGGTAGCGGTGTTGACAGTCTGGTGGGTGGTGATGGTGATGATACTTACTTCGCCGACAGCGAAGACGTCATTGTGGAAACCCAGACCGGCGGTTCAGACTCGATTCAGACGGAACGGGATTTTACCCTTAACGTCTCAAACGTTGAGAACGTTTTGTTATCCGATACGCGCCAAAATGTCACGGCGGGCACCTTTACATTTGACCTGTTGGATGCGCTTCAAGATGCAACCGCGGCCCAGGGCGCAACCTTTGTGGCGGCTGAGGTGGTGGCCCAGGGCGTTGATGTTGCCATTGGCAGTGTCAGTTTTACCGATGGCACAGTGACTTACGTTGGTCCCAATAACCTTGAGGGTAGAACCGGGTTTGTACAGCAACAGTTTACTAATTTGCGCTTCACTACTCGTTCGTCTGACGGTGTAGAAACTACCCGGACGGTGGCAATAACGCTCACCGGCGATGATGTGAATGGCACTCAAGTTACGTCCAATCAGCTTCAGTTCTTCAAGCACTTTGGCGCCACGGGCGAAGGAGCCGCCAACACCATCACCGGTAACTCCGGTAACAATCTATTAACCGGTCTTGCGGGAGCTGATACGTTAATCGGTGCGGCAGGGAATGACACCCTGCTCGGCGGTGCTGATGCTGACTCACTGATTGGTGGAGACGGCAATGACTCCCTCGATGGTGGAACCGGCGCAGACACTTTGAGTGGTGGTCTCGGTAACGACACTTATGTTGTTGAAAGTGCAGGCGATGTGTTTTCAGAAAATGCCGATGAAGGTGTTGATACCGTTCAGATTTTTAAGAGCCTGGATCTTGTTTCAGACGTTCAGAATTTCGAAAACGCGATCCTCTTAGATAGCGCCGGCGCGTCTAATTTGTTCGGCGACAGTGGTAACAACGTGCTTACGGGTAACGCCAGTGCCAACACATTGGATGGCCGTGGTGGTGCCGATACCATGATTGGCGGCGACGGCGGTGACAGCTACTTTGTGGATAGCAGCAGCGATGTGGTGCAGGAGTCTGGCACTTCTGGCACGGACACCGTCAACTCAGCTATCACGTACACCCTGGCCAGTACGTTGGAAAACCTGACCCTGACGGGTACCGCCAATATCGATGCAACGGGTAACGCGAGCAATAACACCCTGAAAGGTAACGCGGGTAACAACGTCTTCAGCGGTGGTGGTGGCAATGACGCCATGAGCGGCGGCGCGGGCGATGATACCTACAATATTGAGACATTCGACACCGTCACCGAGGTGCGCGAGTTCAGCGTCGCCGAGAACCAGACATTGATTGGTAGTATTGCTGATTTGTTTACGGCCTCGGGCAATGTCACCTATGCCTTGTTCGGGAATGACCGGGACTTGTTTAATGTAGATGCAAATGGCCTGGTGACGTTTGTAGGTTCACCGGATTTTGAAAAAGCCGGCGATGAGAATGGCGACAACGTTTACGAGCTCTCCGCTTCAGCGAACAATAGTGTCTCTGTCTCATTTAATGTAAAAGTGACCGATGAGATTGTGGAAGGCATCACAATTCTGGCCGGCGCAGGTAACGAGAAGGTCACGTCTTTATTGGTGAGTGGCACAGGTACACAATTCGCCATAACTTCTGGCAGCGACAAGTTTACGGTGGATTCTGCCGGTGTAATTCGATTTATCAGCGCCCCCCAGTTTGTTGCGGGCGCTGACCCAACTGTCGTAAAAGTTAGCGTTACGCAGGGTGATGTGACCAATGTTATTTCCTTTGCTGTGACGGTCGACGACAATCCAACCGGGAGAGTCGACAACATCGATCGTGTTAGATCCGTTAACATCACGCCCCTAAAGGACGTCTCGAAAGATACCATTGTCATCTCTGACCCAACCTTCGCCGTCACACTGGCGAATGAAGTTGAAAACCTCACCCTGGCAACTACGGACGCAGAGACCTTGAATGGTAATGCCCGGGATAATGTCATTACCGGCAACATCGGTAACGACACGATCGATGGCAAAGAGGGTGCGGATACCTTAAAGGGTGGTGCCGGTAACGATACCTACACCGTGGATGCCGACGACACTATTGAAGAACTAACAGGAAATGGTACTGATCAGGTAAATGCCGCTGGCAACTTTACCCTGGGTGCGAATCTGGAGAATCTAACCTTAACCGGTTCTGCCAATATCAACGGTACCGGTAATTCCTTGGCCAACACCATTCGTGGTAACTCTGGCAATAATGTTTTAGACGGCGGCGGTGGCGTGGACTCAATGCTCGGTGGCCTGGGTAATGACACCTATGTGGTCGACGATGCCCAGGACATTGTTGACGAGGCAGTGAATCAAGGTACGGATACCATTCAGACGTCACTGACAACATTTGATATGACAACAACAAACGGTCGTCAAAATGTTGAGAATCTAACCTTTACTTCTACCGCTGCAAACACCGGCACAGGTAATGCACTAAACAACACGATTATCGGCAACAGCGGCAACGACACACTTGATGGTGGCGCGGGTAACGACCGGTTGGAAGGTAAGGCGGGGGATGATGTATTCACCGTGGACAGTTCCAGCGATACCGTCATTGAGCTTGCAAGTGAAGGAACCGACACGGTTAACGCTTCCGTTTCATTCACGCTAGGCGACAACGTTGAAAATTTGACTCTAACCGGTAGTAGCGCGATCAATGGTACCGGAAACGCGCTCGCCAATTCCCTGACCGGCAACTCTGGTGCGAACCGGCTTCAGGGCCTGGCGGGTGACGACATAATCGTTTACTCAACGTCTGATACCAACGACACCATTGAAGGTGGTGAAGGTACTGACACGCTGAATGTATCCGGCTCCGATGTCACGCTGGATTTGACCAGTGTTTCAAATATGAGCGGTATTGAAGTGATTGATTTCACTGGCACTGGTTCTCATACGGTGAGTCTTGATGAAACCTCAGTCAACAATGTTTCCGGTGGTACGCTCAAAATTCGAGGTGAATCGGGGGATAAAGTTTCTGCAAAAGGTAACTGGAGTCTGGTCACGGACAATCAAGCGGATGCCAATGGCGTGCTGTTTGACGTTTATCAGCTAGGATCCACTTCCACACGCATTGAGGTTCAGGACGGCGTTGATGTCCGAGTGGTTAATCCACAGTCTTCTATTTCTGTTGCTGATCTTGATGGCACTAACGGATTCAAGATCTCCGGTAATGAGGACTATAACTTCGAGTACTTTGATGTAAACGGTGCAGGCGACCTAAACGGTGATGGATTCACTGATGTGATTGTTGGTTTACCAAGAACCTACTCAACCGAATATTACGGTGATTATTACTTTGGTGGCAGTGCTTTTGTTGTGTTTGGCTCAGGCTCTGATTTTGGTTCTGCTTTTTCCTTGCAATCAATAGACGGCAGTAATGGTTTTGTGATTTCGGGCTACGACGGTTCTCTGGGTACGGCTGTTTCAAGTGCGGGCGATATCAACGGCGATGGCATTGACGACCTGTTAGTTGGGGATCCAAGCGCGGGCAACAACTACAAGAGCGGTCCTAATGGACCTAACTATGTCAGGGAAGGTATTAGTTATGTTGTGTTCGGCAAAGATACCGATGATTCAGGTAACTTTGCGAGTCAAATTGCAGTTGAAGATTTGGAAGAGTCCGGCGCGACTGATGGTTTCGCCCTACGCCCTAGCGGGGTTGGTGCAAAAAGTGGTTTTGATGTTGCCAAGATTGGTGACTTCAACGGTGATGGGATTGATGATCTTGCCATTTCTGGCTATTACAAAGGCCATGAGTCATCAAGAGAAGGCTCAGTTTTTATTGTCTTCGGTACTGCGGAAGGCTTTGATGACACGTTAAATCTCGAAGGTCTGCATGGCGTTGCCGGTATCGAAATCACCGCAAGAGAGCGGTTGAATGATCGCGTTGGACAAAAGGTTAGCTCCGCGGGTGATATCAATGGTGATGGATATGATGACGTCTTCATTGGTTCTGATTTTGGCAATTCTACCTTTGTCGTATTTGGTACTGACAGTGGCGCTATTTCCGTTGACGTTGACGATTTAGACGGCACCAATGGATTTGAACTGTTCTACAGCGATGAAGACGTCGCTGGAGGCGGTGACTTTAATGGTGACGGATTCGATGACCTGATTGTCGGCGTTGAAGAGTATGGTGCATGGGTGCTGTTTGGTGCGGCGGACATGGCGAGTGTGGTGTCTCAGCTGAGTTATACCGATGGCTACTACACGTCAGGGACGCTGTTCGCACTGGATCCTGAATATGGTGGTGACGGCTCTCTGGGTTATCGCATCGCCTCTGGCGGAGACGAGGAAGATGAACAGGCTCTGGGAACCTCGGTCGCGGTGCTCGGCGACATCAATGGCGACGGCTACGATGACTTTATCCTTGGTGCGTATGAAAAGGAAAATGGAAGTAGCAGTGATGATGAAGGCTCCGAAGAAGAAGGTGGCTCAGAAGAAGAAGGCGGCGGAGAAGAAGGTGGAGGCGAGGAAGAAGGTGAAGAAGGCGGCGGAGAAGATAGCTCTCCAGTCGGCGCCGCTTATGTTGTCTTCGGAAGCGCTTCAGGGCATAGCGGTAAGCTAGATATTGACACGCTCGATGGTACAAATGGCTTCGCGATTGGTGGCGGGGAATACTACCTGGGTATCTCGGTCGGCGCACCAGGTGATTTGAATGGCGATGGATTCGCTGACGTGTTGGTAGGTGAACAAGGCTTGGAAGTCTATAGCGACAAGTTTGAAAAGGACTTTTACCAGGGTGCAGCCTACGTCATTTACGGTAAAGACTTTAGTGGTGCTGCGGGGACCATCGGCAGCAGCGGCAATGACCAACTTACCGCCAGCGGCAGCAATGCGGTTGTCAGCGCGGGTAACGGTGATGACACAGTGACGGTTTCCAATGCCAACTTCTTCAGGCTCGACGGCGGGGGCGGTGCCGATACATTGGCGCTAGATGGTTCCGGGATAGATCTTGATTTTGATGATCTACAATCCCGTGCCGTTAGAAACTTTGAAACCATAGACCTGACTGGCTCAGGTAATAACACGCTAACGATCAATCATGTACAGGCTAGCGTCCTCCTTGGAACTGCCCTGACCCTTCAAGTGGATGGTAATGCGGGCGATGTCGTGAACCTGCCGCGAGGCTCGGTGGTCTCCGCCGGTGCAAGCAACACAACATACACCGCGAACAACACCGTGATCTCCGTTGCCAATACGGTGACGGTGGTGCAACAGGAATTTGCGCCGGTATTTGTCAGCAGCACAACCTCTTTTGACATAGATGAAAACACAACCTTTGTGTCGGAATTGCGGGCCAGGGACAAAAATGCTGACACCATCACCTACAGCATTAGTGGTGGTGACGATCAAGGCTTCTTTAGTATTGATTCGTCCAACGGTGAGTTAACGTTTACCTCAGCGCCTGATTTTGAAACGCCGCAAGGCAGCATTGCGGGAAGTGGGAATGACAACTCATATGTCGTCAATGTTACCGCTACGGATACGACCGGTCGGACGGCAACCCAGGCGATCACCGTAAACGTCGAGAACGTTCAGGAAGCACCGACCATCAGTAATTCAACTGGTTCGAATGTGTTCAGTTTGACTGCACCTAGCGGTTTAACTGGTGTGACCTTCACGACCACAGATCCAGAGAACGATACGGTGACACTAGCGCTAACAGGTTCAGATGCTGCGAGCGAAAAGTTCTTCTTCTCGGGTAGTGCTCATTTACAGGCACAACTCTTTGGCCCGGATGCTGATGCAAATGGTGATGGTGTCTACGAACTCACCTTAACGGCGACGGATGCAACCGGAAAAGCCACAACACAGAAACTGTTTGTTGGCGTTGATGGCACCAACGGTGTGCCGTTGTTTGAGGACGGGACTGCTGCCGAGGTTACGATAGCCGAAGGCGACTCAAGCGTGGGGACCTTTTCCGCATTTGATGTGAACGGTCAGGCGCTTACCTATGCCATTGTCGCAGGCGACAACGGTGCTCTGTTTAACGTGGATACCAGTACCGGTGCACTTAGCTTTATTACGCCGCCTACCTACACAGATGGCACGACCGAAGGCGAAAATACCTATCGGGTTACCGTGTCTGCGACGGATGGTACGGCCACGACCAACTTCCAGGTTGATGTCACGGTCGCCTATAAGGTCACGAGCAGCGCCGCTACACTGGACAACTTCAACTCCAACGTGAGCGGTAGTACCAATGAGGAAGGGGAAATCCTCGACTTCAGTAGCCTGCTCAGTAGCGTGGGTGGACCAACGGATGCAAATACCGCGTTCTTAGAAGGGTGGATCAATTTCAAAAGGGTTGTGGATGATGACACCGGTGATCGCAACGTTGTGGTGCAGTTTGACAGCGATGGTGGTGGCGATGACTACGTCGACATTCTCACCATTGATAACAGCGGTAACAATCGATTAGAGGAATTGGACACCGACCTACTGTTGTTCTAATCAGGCAATAAAAAAGGGCGCTTAAAGCGCCCTTTTTTATTGCCTCGTTTCTAACGACTCATCAGTGGCCCGCTACTTCTGAGGGAAATAAAGAACCGTATTCATTAACGCTGATACCGGCGACTGACTTAAACAAGCTACTGACCTCTTTCATATCCTCTGGGGTAAGAGAGCCGGATTCACGCTTCAGCAGCAGATAAAACTTGATGCTGTCGTATTTGGCTTCCTGCAGAAGACGCTCTGCCTGGTAACGATCGCGAATGGCATTCAATACATCAACACTGGTCACCGTACCTAGATCAAACCCCTTCTGCATGGCATCTGCTGCCGCGGTGGTTGATTCCAGCAGGCTTTTTGCTGCCTTAATGGAAGATTGGCTGGCCCTATACTGAAGGTAGGCGCTGCGCACCAGTTCGCTGGTATCCAGTTTAATTTGTTCCAGTTCGCTACCGGCAATGGCGTGTAAGCTTCGTGCTTCCCGCAGTTGTGCCCGGCGTGTGCCACCGGCATAAATTGGCACCCGCAGGTCGATCCCCACGTAGGTGGTTTCTGATTTTTGAATCGGCGCGTTATCAAAGCCAAGATCCGAATCCTGTCGTTCTACAATCAGTGAAGCATTGGGCATAAATGCACCTTTGCTGCGAGATATGCCGGCTTGCGTTGCGTTCATGGCATATTCTCTGGCTTTGATAAGGTAGTTGTTATCCTCGGCCCGGGCCACCCATTCTGCGATGCTTTCCTGCACCGTGGGCGTCGCTGCGCCGTTGGCCAGATCGAGCAGCTTACCCACATCCAAACCGCTTACCGAGCGAAGTGCTTCCCGCGCAAGATCTAGATCACTTTGCAGTTTGATTTGGGCAGCTTCCACCGAAGCAACACTGGCTCTGGCTTGAAGTAAATCGGTGATTTGCGCGAGCTGCCGTTCGTGCTTATCTTCAATTTGCGCCAATTGCTTTTTCACGGCGTCTAGCTCTGCTGCGTTGGAAGCCACTTCACCCTGCGCCTGTAGGACATTAAAATACTTTTCCGCCACCGATGTCAGTAGCACGGAAAGCTCGTAGTAATACTCGGCTTCACTCTGGTCTTGTTCTGATATTGCTTGCTTGCGCGCAGAAAACGCTTCCCAGTTAAACAGTACCTGGGTGAGTTGGATTGAGTAACGTTCGCCGTCAAATTCGTTTAAGACATTGTTTGTGGTTCTGCGGTTTTCCGTCACGGTGCCCTGGGCGGAGATTTGTGGTTTTAGCTGTCCGGTCGCCGCATCACGGCGAGCCTCGCCAATGGCTTTGCGCTGTTCCGAAATTTTTAAGCGAGGGCTGTAATCAAGGGAGGCGGTGAAAAAATCTTCGAGGGTCGAGCCCACAACATCAGCGGCTAGTGCCGCCGGTGGAGTGAGTGCGATAGCGCCGACCAGGCAGAGCCCTCTTAGGCGGGAAATCGTGTTGATCTTGCTGATCATAGTTAGTCCTCGTTAAAGCTACGCGCAATGGCGTTAGATAGCGGTTTAAACAAATATTGAAAGAATGTTCGTGAACCGGTGGCAACAAAGATCTCGGCCGGCATGCCCGGCACAAGCTCCAGTGCGCCTAATTCTTTGGTGCCTTCTTCTGTGACTTCGATCCGCGCCTGGTAGTAGGGCAGGCCGCTGTTTTCGTCAATAAAAATGTCGGCAGAGATATAGGTCAGCTCACCAATAATGTTGGGCACCGCATTGCCGAAGCTGGAGAATCGAATGTTTGCCCGTTGGTTGAGCGCAATACGATCAATATCGTTGGGAGAGATCTGCGCCTCGACAATCAGTTCATCATCCTCTGGCACAATGTCTACGATCCGGGTGCCTGGGCTGATGACACCACCGATGGTGTGAAACTGCATACCCTTGATGGTGCCGGCCACTGGAGAGCGTACTGAGGTGCGGGCAACAATATCCTGCAATGCGGTGATTCTCTCCCGCACATCGTTCAACGCGTTCTGGGTCTCGGTCAACGTATTCACAACGCCGTTTTGAAACTCACGCTCCTGCAGCATGATTTGCAACTGGGTTTCACCGATCTGCACCTCAGTGGATGAAATGTTGGCGGTCAGGTCAGCGGATTCACCGGTAGCAGTAGCAAATGCCCGCTCCAGTTCTCTTAAACGGGTTCGGTCTGAGTAGCCTTGATCCAGCAGTTCCTCGGTATCTTTCAGCTCCTCTTGAAACGACTGTGCGAGTGAGTCTTTGCTCTGTTTTAGCGCCTCTAAGCCTTTTAGCTTTGAGCGAAGCTGTTCGATTCTCTGCACGAGCAGATCTGAACCCGCAGCCAGTGCGGCTTTTCTCGCCGCAAAAACTTCATTCTCTGCGGCGATATCATCGGTTAACTCGTGAAGGGATTCTGGGTAGGTGACAAAGTCGGCGCCGGTTCTTTCTGCTCGCAAGCGAGCTTCTTTGAGTTTGAGTGCGTTGTATTGGCTTTTGACAATGTCGAGTTGCGCCAGGGACTGGGTTTCGTCGAGTTTGATCAGGAGCTGATTCTGCTCCACAAAGTCGCCGTTTTTCACCAGAATTGCCGCAATGATGCCGCCCTCAAGATGCTGGGCGGTTTTGCTATGGGACGCGACACTGACTCGGCCGAAGGCGTGGGCCGCGCCATCCAGCGGTGCAATTGAAGACCATAATCCAAATACACCAAATACCAACGCAAACAACACAAGGCCAACCCGCAGCGGCAGGGTGATATCCGTTAGATCGTCAACTTTATTGTCCAACGGTTCTCTCTCCCAGAGGGTTTGAAGCATCCCGTGGCGCGGTGAGTTTGCTTAAGACCTGATCTTTAGCGCCAAAATCTGCAGTTTGGCCATCATTCAAAATCAGCATCTTGTCCATCACGTGCAAAATTGCGACGCGGTGACTGATGACAATCACCGTGCTTTTTGCCTGCTTCAATTGCATAACGGTATTGATCAACGACTTCTCGCCCTGATCATCCAGGTTGGAATTGGGCTCATCAAGAATCACCAGTTTGGGCATGTCGTAAACCGCCCGGGCGAGTGCAATCCGTTGCCGTTGGCCACCGGATAGAACGCCACCGAGTGCGCCAATGCGGGTGTCATATCCTTCAGGCAGCCCAAGGATGATGTCATGAACTCCGGAAAGTTTTGCCGCAGCCACAACCTTGTCAGGATCAATTTCACCAAAACGGGAAATGTTCTCAGCAATTGTGCCGTCAAACAGTTCGATGTCCTGGGGTAAGTAACCAATGTGTGGCCCGAGCGCAGCTCTATTCCACTGGGCAATATCCGCGCCATCCAACCGAACCTTGCCATTGTAGATCGGCCATATGCCTAGCAGGGCGCGAGCCAGTGTTGATTTACCCGAGGCACTAGGTCCAACAATTCCCAGAGACTCACCGGGTTCCAGCGCAACAGACACACCTTTAATGGCAGGCGTTTTGGCGTTAGGCGGGTATACCACCAGTTGATCCGTGGTGAGCTTGCCGACGGGCTCTGGCAGGGGCATGGTTTCGGCTATCGCGGGCATGTTTTCTAACACGTCCTCCAGTCGATGATACTGGGCGCGCGCTTCGGAAAATCCGCGCCATGAGTTTACCAGTTGATCAATCGGGGCAAGTGCACGACCGAGAAGCAAAGCGCCACCGATCATCATGCCCGGGGAAATTTGCTGTTGGAGTGCCAGATAAGCTCCAAGCCCCAGAACACAACTCTGGGTAATGATGCGAAACGACTTGGAAACACTACGAACCAGATTGGCCTGCTTGTTTGCGCCGGTTTGGATGCGGGCAATTTCCTGACGGGTATCTTGATAACGATGTTCTACATTATCTGCCATGCCCATGGCGGCGATGACCTCTGCATTGCGGAGATTACTGCTGACCTGTGAATTCACGCCACTGGCAAGTTCGTTAGCCGATTGCAGTTTGTCGTTGGTGAGCCATTCCGTGAGAAAGGTGAGGCCCAGCATGATCACGGCAGCCAGCATGGCGGCAACCCCAAACCAGGGGTGAAACAGGAACATGATCAACAGATAAACCGGTACCCAGGGGGTATCAAAAAACGCAATCGGCGCCTGGCTGGTTAAATACTGGCGCAGTTGCGACAGATCCAGCATCGGCTGGGCGTTTGTGTTCATACCACCGGATAACAGGGAACGGCGAAAGGTGGCATCGGAGACCCGGTTGCGCAGCTTCATTTCGATCCGGTTACCCGCCGCAATCATAATCCCGGAGCGCGCCCACTCGAAAATACCCATGGCGACGAGCATGCCGATCATCAATAACGTCAGCATGGTGAGGGTGGAATAGCTGCCGCTGGAGATCACCCGGTCATAGACCTGCAACATGTAGACGATCGGCACCAGCATCAATAAATTGATGGCGGCACTAAACAGCCCCGTATAGCCGAAATACTTACGCACGTCTTTCAGTGCACTGCCGAGCTCAGAGGTTGGTTTGGAACTATTGGTCATTTTAAGCGCAAATTTTCCCAGCGTTTGCCCTGCGTTTTCCCAGCAAGCGGCCGGCACAAGCCCACCATGAGTGGTTCAGACTACGTTTGGCGGCTCGGTATGCCTATCCGTCGAAAGGATGATTTTTGATCAATTTGGGGCAGTTTGAGAAAGGGGTATGCGAGACAGAATCGACGTCCTGGGATGGCTCCCTGTACCCTTTGGATATGGGTTTTGTTTACGTCGGCCGGCTCAATTCAATTGTGGTTCAGATCCAACCGGATGAAATTCGGGTCTGACCCGAAGAATTTTGCCCGATTTAAGGAATGAATTGAGGGCTGGAATCGAATAGACATTTCTTACGCTGCCAGATATTAGTGCGCAATCAGGCAAACAATAAAGACCTGGAACGCAACGAAACTCAGTTAATCAGTCGCTCGATTTGATCTAGAAATTTACCCCGGTCAAGAAAACGCATCAGCATCGCAACACCCCAGCCGCCCCACATCACCCAGGTGATGATCGTGTCCCACTTTCTGAGCGGGCTTACCTCGTCGGTGGCTTCCTCATTCCAAGGCGTGTCCGACAGCTTTGGCACAAAGATCGTGATGTACAGCGTCACAAAAAAAGCAAGCGTCCCGATTGAAAACGGGATCAGATACCAGGGATTGCTCATAGTGTTCGATTCAACATGTTATTAATAGGAATAGGAAAATGAAATGGAAAACGCGCCTGTCAGAGATCGACGAGGCGCTTGTTTGGGTAGAGGGCCAACATTAGCTGTTCCTTGATCGTCAGTGGCACAGCCTTGCCAGCGCCGACCCGCTTTACATCACTGGACTTGTCCGCGCAGTAGGTGCCGAAGATGCGGTCCCAGAGGATAATGTAGCAGCCGTAATTCGAATCACTCTGCCGACGGTTCAGCGAGTGGTGAACGTGATGTTGGGGTGCGGTGGCGAATACCCAGTCATAGACAGGCAGAGTTTTAAGCGGCAAATTCGAATGATTGAACTTACCACTCATCATGCCAAATACTGCAGAAACCGCTAACACCTCGTCGCTCGCGCCGATAAAAGCCATCACCATCACCCGGCCAAACGAAAGCGCCAGGTACTCAAAGGGATGCGTTCGTGCGCCCCGCAGGAAGCTCATTTTAGTAATGTGATGGTGGGTTGCGTGCATGCGCCACCAGAACAGAACCTCATGTTGTATACGGTGCAACCAGTAGTAGGGGAAAGCCGTGCAGATGCGTATGAAGATGACTGCGCCAAACAGCCCGAGCACGGTCGTTGGCTCAAAACTGATCTCCAGCAAGGTTCTATCACGGATGGCGCGGAAACCCTCGGAGACCGGTGTTCGATACATGCCAGTGATAATCGGCCCCCAGAGCAGTGCACCCATTGCGAGCCAGAAGCCGTCTTCGGCGAGTTCGGCTGGCTTGAGTTTCCAGTCACCCCTGCCCCAGCGTCTTTCCGCCCAGACGAAAAGTGGGATCGGAATAAAGATCATGATCAGAGCAAAAAGCATTCGGTCTGCCTCTTGCCACCAATCGCTGAGCAGCGTAACGGCAACGAGGAGTGGAGCACCTAGCGCAAATGTAGGCTGTATCCATGTCCAGACAATATCGTTCACTGTTTTCGCCGCGGTTTTTGTGGAATGTTCCGTGCCTTGCGACAGTTCTGCAGTGTCCAGTGTGTTCTCGCTCATGAATTCGCCTCCGTTTCATATATCGAGCCAGCTTAGTAGCTGTTTAGCAAAAAGTTTGCAAAAAGCGGACCAAACCTCCCCTGAGCAATACGTGATCGTCTGGGGTCAGCGAGTAATGCGGAAATGGTAAGCGACCACTATCAGCCTGTTCTAGTTGATACCTAACCGTTGGCCATGAAGTCTGACCCTCGCTAGATCCAACCGCAGAGAAAACTGAGGCTTTGTTCATCAAAATAAGCAGGACGGTCCAATCTAATACGGCACTCTTATAGCGCATGGCAGCGGGACGTGATGCCTTGTGGTGCAACTTTCACTTCAGGTAGAACACCGCATAACCGAATTGTGTGCGCGAACTACCGTGTCCGCACCCATGTCACCCATACACTTCCGTATGGCACGTCATTTGCTCACTACTTTGGTGCCCGCATGCCGCCAATGGCTTGCATCAAACAAACTTGCATCAACCATAGCAGGAGCAATAGGACCGAACATGGCAACAGAGAACAGTAATCCAGAGGCAGACAACGAAGTTCCACCCGTAGCCCGTATGTTGGGGCTCGCCGTCTCTGAGTGGGTCGTTTACAGCTTTGTCGTCATTACCGTCATCGCCCTGATCATCGGCTATGTGGTTGGCGGAGAGCGTGACGCCCAGGCGGATCGCGCCATGGCAACGCTGTCTGCACTCACAGAAGCCGCCGAAAGCCGTGTTGCCACGGGGGGCGAACTCGTCTGCGACAGTACGCTGCTCGATCCTGAACTTCTTGCTAACGATTACCTCTCGCTGTCAATAAGCCAGGCACCGTTTAACGAGAAGGACGAAAGTCTAGGTTACGGCCCGGCGCTCTACGTCAGCGTTGTGGAAGAGGAAGTATCGGGAGACACCTGGGATACCGCAAAGCGACTTATGGACCTCGTTAAGGAAGCTGGCAAAGAGAAGGAGAAAGAGAAAGAGGCAGCCGAAGCAAACGAGGATAGTGCTAGTCGAGACGTTGCGAGCAATGTCGCCGCAGGCGAAGAAGAAGCGGACGACGTAGACAAGAAGCCGAAGAATGCGCTGCGCAAAGTTAAGAAGACCGGCTTCGGCGAAGATGAAGAATATCTACAGTACTACATCCTCGCTTCTGAGGTTGCGACCTGTAGCTAGTTGTCAGGATCAGGACGGTGCATTAATCAGGGCCGCTTTAAATTAACGCCCCTTATCCGAGCGTTTAGCAATCCGTTAGCACTTTGTCAGTGCGTCATAAATGGTGGCAACCCCTATGGTCTCACGCCCAGAAGGGGACGGAACAGGATATAGAGTAGGAAACGAGAGTGAAGCACTCAGTGGCACATTCTTTGCAAATATTGTTCATCGGCTAAGCAGACCAGGTTTATAGGAAAGCGGCGCCGCCGTCTTTACTGAATTCTATCAATTGATAGGGTTTTGGAAGTTGTTCAACTTAAGGTGATGATGAAAAAGTTGTCAGGGTTTTCCCTTTATAAATTAGCTTTGTCTGACGCAGCTCCACAGCTCAGCTTCCAAAATATTAACAGCACATTGAATCTTAAGGAGCAAAAAATAATGAAGCTAAGGATTGCAGGTATAGCTCTAACGCTAACGATGTTATTAATGGGCTGCTCACCGGCCGCCGAAGACGTCGTCGTGGCAACTGAATCTGTACCTGAGACTACCCCTGAGACAACCCCTGAGATAGTAGAATCTGCTCCGGCAGTCACCACCGAACCAGTGGACACATCATTCATACCGGCGGAATTCAACGCACCAATATTAGTCGAAACAAAAGAATTTAAGATCGTACCGTTAGGTCCTGAGTTAGTGAAGCTCGACTTTGATGCATACATGTCCTCTATTGAGCATTTGCAAAAGACCTTTACGCGCAACACTAGATGGCCCCACAAAGACGTCTCAGATGCCGATGCTTTACTGGATATGCAAACCGAGCAAGCACGATTTGAGAACCGCGAATCATTTGCCTATGCTGTACTCACACCAGACGGTAGCCGCGAGCGTGGCTGCATTTACGTTTATCCCAGTACCATCGAAGGCTATGATGCCGTCGTTAAAATGTGGGTAACCGAGGCCGAGTACGATGCCGGTTTTGATGCTGAACTTTACGAATGGGCAACCAATTGGGTTCAAGCGGATTGGCCATTTGAAAAGGTGGCCTATCCAGGACGTGCCATTGAGTGGGACAGTTGGGATGCCATGGTCGCCGCTGACACCGCTGCTAAGGCAGAGCTACAGGAGCAGAATCGTCTGACCGCCGAGGGCTTTATTGACGCTTTCTACTCCTTTGATCCAGAACAGCTTAAACCTTTCCTCGCTGATGCTGGGGATTCTGCACTTCGGATTTCTTACTATCAGGGATGGGCTGAGGGGGGCAACTATAAGGTGCTCAAACGTGGAGCATGTGAGGCTGAGTCACCGACACTTTTCCAGTGCCCGATCACGGTGCAGGATGATCCCGTGGTACAACTGAAGACTGGCTTTAATGTCACTGACACGTTTCACCTGACATTTGGCGAGACAAAAATTACTTCAATCAAAACCAGTTCAGACGACCAGCCCATCTACTATGAAGCTCGAAAGTGGGTTCAAGCGAATATGCCAGAAGTCATGACGGGACCTTGCCTCGATCGTAACAAAGGTGGCAAAACGCCTGGCGACTGCGCCAGGGCGATGACCGAGGGCTATAAACAGTTTTACGCAGCAACAAGAGGCGCTGCTGTCTCAGATTAAAACCCGATCTGACTCGATCTATGTCTTTCATGCGCAGCCAGAAGCCCGATCCATAGAGGTTGGGTTTCTCGTGCTGAAACAGTCGGCTTTGAAATTTCTGAGAAAAATCCGCTTAAGCGTTTATCTTTGAAAGTGCAATAAGCCCCGTCCCGCCTCGCCCCTAATCCCTAACCCCTAACCCGCGCAATCACAGTAATGCCCCCCATGAAAAATGTTGGAAATCTACTTTGAGCGGAGCGCGGTTTCAGTGGCAACTTCAAACAGTCGGTTCGTTTCGCCTATCTGATCAAATACCCTCCGCTGACGTCGATGGGCACCGTTCTTGCTTGTTATTGCAAAGCTGCTCCTAGAACTGTTTCTAACGCTGTACCCAGAGATATTTCTAGAGTCAGTGTATTAGTCATTGAATCCCGAAGCGGGGTGGAGGTATGCGCCCTTCAGATAGAAAAGCTGGAAGTCATCTTAGTTGATGATGCCATTTTTCAGTGCGCCGGTGAGTTTTGCGCACCAGTTGGGTTCATTTCACAAACATAAGTATTTTTTAATAGTGATAAGGAGTCGTTTCGCCCTATGCATTTAACGGACGAAAACCTGATTTACAGTGAGACATTTCCCGGTGGTGCACACTGGTCGATGCGAATGCGTGCCGGTAATGCGCTACGCCTGGTGGATATTGAAGGCGGCGCCAATGTGGCGATGTTGATGCTCAATCCAGAAAACCCCCTGGAAAAATACAATATGCCTGACACCCTGAAAGGTCAGCATACTTTTAAGTTGAGCCAGGGCAACACGCTGTTCTCGGACATGGGCCGTGCCATGTGCTCCATTGTTGAAGACTCTTTTGGTTGGCATGACACAGCAACAGGCACCTGTAACCGCCGGGTTGTTGAAGCGAAGTGGGGGCAGAGCAGTTATCAGGCCGAGCGCAACGACTATTTACGCAATGGTCGCGACAGCTTTTTGATTGAACTTGGTAAGTACGGATTGGGTAAGCGAGACCTTGCGGCGAATTTAAACTGGTTTACCCGCATAGAGGTCGATGACGAGGGTAATCTGGTCTGGGGCGAACAGCAATCGAAGCCCAATGATGCCATCACGCTGCGGTTTGAGATGGATGCCATTGTGATCATGCACACCTGTCCCCACCCCCTAAACCCCGCAAAAGCCTACCCACGAAAACCAATCCGTTATGAGATCCGACATCTTCCGGCACCGGCTTTAGATGATGAATGTCGTTTGGCACGACCTGAGACCGAGCGCGCCTTTGAAAACACGCGTCTTTACCACCAAGTAACAGGAGGCCAATCGTGATTAAGGCAAGCGAGAAACTGGCCGAGCAGGCAAGTCATTCAGACATCATTGAGGCGGGCGACTATTGGATGCATGTGGTTAAAGCAGGCCAAACCTTTCGCATTCTTGACCTGGAAGGCAATCAGGCAGTCGATACCCTTTTTTACAGTGCGGCTGATCCGGCAGAGCGCTATAGCGCCACCGATACCATTCGTGAACAGGGCAATGTGTATTTGACCGCGGGCACAAAGCTACTGAGTTCAGAAGGCAATGTCTTGATGGAGATTGTCGCAGATACCTGTGGTCGTCACGACACGTTAGGCGGTGCCTGCGCAGCAGAGAGTAATACGATCCGTTATTCCCTCGACAAAAAGTGTATGCACAGTTGTCGAGACAGCTGGTTGCTTGCCATTTCTGAGCAGGATGCTTTCAGTATGAGTAAGCGCGATTTCACCCATAACATTAACTTCTTTATGAATGTGCCGGTCACCGCTGCGGGTGGCCTGACCTTCGAGGACGGCATCAGCGACGCTGGTAAGTATGTCGAGATGGTGGCGCATATGGATACCATTGTCATGATTTCCAATTGCCCCCAGTTGAACAACCCCTGCAATGCCTACAATCCAACGCCGGTAGAAGTGTTGATCTGGGACGCCTTATGAGTACGCCTATTGAGAAGATATTGATTGCTAATCGCGGTGCAATTGCCTGTCGAATCATGCGCACCATTTTGGCCGCGGGTAAGCAGAGCGTTGCGATCTATGCCGAGGACGATGTTGATTCGCGACACATTGATTTGGCAGATGAAGCCTACTCCCTGGGTAGTGGACTGGTTGCTGAGACTTATCTTAACCAGGACAAGATTCTGCAGATCGCCGTTCAGTGTGGTGCCAAAGCCATTCATCCGGGGTATGGATTTCTGTCAGAAAATGCCGGCTTTGAAAAACGTTGCGCTGAACTTGGTATCGCGTTCTTAGGCCCAACCGGTGAACAGATGCGTGTGTTCGGTTTAAAACACAGTGCCCGGGAACTTGCACTAGAAAATGGTGTGCCCATGTTGCCGGGTAGCCCGCTGCTGCCTGATCTTGAGACGGCCAAATTGTCTGCTCAGAAAATAGGCTATCCGTTAATGCTGAAAAGCACTGCGGGTGGGGGTGGCATCGGCATGCGTATTTGTCGCTCGGATGCCGAGCTTGAAGGCGGGTTTGATTCTGTCCAACAGCTGGCGGCTAACAATTTTGGTGACGCGGGTGTATTTCTTGAACGTTATGTTGAGGTGGCTCGCCATGTTGAAGTTCAGGTGATTGGTGATGGCGCGGGACAAGTGCTCGCGTTTGGTACCAGAGACTGCTCGGTCCAGCGTCGGCAGCAAAAAGTGATTGAAGAATGCCCTGCGCCGAACATTCCAGCGGAGGTACTGATCGATTTATGTCGCTCTGCCGAATCCCTCTTGTCTGCGGTCAACTACCGAAGTGTTGGCACGGTCGAATACATTTACGATGAGGCCAGGGAAGAAGCGTATTTCCTTGAAGTGAACACCCGATTGCAGGTTGAGCATGGTGTCACTGAGATGGTGTATGGCATCGACCTGGTGGCCTGCATGATTCAGTTAGCAGAAGGTGTGCTGCCATCCTTGTCTGAACTGGCGGAGCGCCATCAACCTGCCGGTCATGCGATGCAAGCCAGAGTCTACGCTGAAGACCCCGCGGCGAATTTCCAACCATCGCCTGGATTGCTCACCCACGTATCATTTCCGCCAACAACCGATCGATTGCGAGTAGATACCTGGGTTGAGGCGGGTACCGAGGTGTCGCCGAACTATGACCCGATGATCGCCAAGATCATTTTCCATGGTGAAGATCGAGCGGCAGCGATACAGGGCTTACAAACAGCACTTCGCAGCACTGAGCTTTATGGCACAGCAACAAACATTGATTACCTCGCGGCATTTCTCAGTGAAGATGCTTTTGCTGCGCCTGCGCTTGCCACCAGTATGTTGGCGAATTTTGAGCCCAGATTGAATGGCATCAGAGTGCAGCGGGCGGGTACGTTCACCACGGTTCAGGACTTTCCGGGTCGAGTAGGATACTGGGATGTGGGTGTCCCTCCGAGCGGACCATTTGATGATCTGAGTTTTCAGATTGGTAATCAGTTGTTGGGTAATGACCAGACTGCCGCAGGATTAGAAATTACCGTCGAAGGTCCCGCGCTATTGTTTCATAGCGACACGGCCATTGTGCTGACCGGGGGTTTGATGTCGGCGCTATTAGATGGAGAACCCATCAATAACTGGCAGGTGATTCACGTCGAGGCGGGTTCCGTGTTGGACATTGGTCGCGTTGAAACCGGTGGGCTTCGAGGTTACTTGCTGGTGGCGGGTGGTATTCAATCGCCACCTTACCTTGGCTCTAGATCGACATTTACATTAGGGCAGTTCGGTGGTCATGGTGGCCGTGTGCTCAGACCTGGTGACACCTTGCCATTGCTTGAGTTGCCGACGTTGCCAGCCCTAGTGTCATTGCCCATTGAGGCGACGCCGTTTTCCGATGCAGACGATCGCCATTGGGAACTGCATGTCATTTATGGCCCTCATGGGGCGCCAGACTTCTTTACGCCCGGTGACATAGACACATTTTTCGGCACTGATTACGAAGTGCATTTTAACTCAAGCCGGACCGGTGTGCGTCTGATTGGCCCTAAGCCCGACTGGGCGCGGAACGACGGCGGCGAGGCAGGATTACATCCTTCTAATATTCATGACAATGCCTATGCGGTAGGTGCTGTCGACTTTACCGGTGATATGCCCGTCTTGCTGGGTCCCGATGGCCCGTCTCTTGGTGGCTTTGTTTGCCCGGCAACAGTCATTCGAGCTGACCTATGGAAGTTAGGGCAGCTGCGGTCTGGTGATACCGTTAGATTCAAGCCCGTCAGCAATGAAGAAGCGCTATTGCGCTATGCAAATGTGCAACGTTCGCTGTCGAGTTTGAACGATCTGCAGCAGGTGTCGGATCACTATCGACCCTCATTACCGGTTACTGAACCCGCTGATGCCGTGATTCAGCAACTGGTGCTTCCAGGTGGGACAAAAATAGCGTTCAGGCCAAGTGGGGATGACTTCCTGTTGATGGAAGCCGGTGAACAGCTGCTCGACATTGAACTACGTTTCAAAATACATGGCATCTATCGCGCGTTGGTCGAGGCAGCATTGCCTGGTGTGCTTGAACTGACACCTGGCATACGTTCGCTGCAGGTCCACTATGTGCCCGAAGTTATTAGCCGCGAAGCCTTGATCGAAACCTTAATCAAACTTGCAACGGCGATTGATGATGAAGCGACGTTAGAAGTGCCCTCGCGAATTGTTTACTTACCGCTCTCCTGGGATGACCCGGCTTGTCAGGAGGCGATTGATAAGTATGTTCGAGTCGTCCGTCCCGGCGCACCCTGGTGCCCGAGTAACCTCGACTTTATTCGGCGTATTAACGGTCTAGATCAGATTGATGAGGTACAAAAAATTGTCTTTGATGCCACCTATCTAGTGATGGGCCTCGGTGATGTCTATCTGGGTGCGCCGGTTGCGACGCCACTGAATCCAGCGCATCGCCTGGTGACAACAAAATACAATCCTGCCCGGACCTGGACCGCGGAAAACTCCGTTGGCATTGGCGGCGCCTATCTTTGTGTTTATGGCATGGAAGGCCCCGGCGGTTATCAGTTTGTAGGGCGAACGATTCAAATGTGGAATCGCTATCGTAAGACACCGGTTTTTGA
>TARA_R110002072_G_scaffold17279_4_pt1 | contig 26820 bp, 30 predicted proteins | sample TARA_R110002072 | Tara Oceans TARA_R110002072 (sample SAMEA4397118) | marine metagenome | biome: Polar Biome; feature: [SRF] surface water layer (ENVO:00010504); material: water (ENVO:00002006), including particulate matter (ENVO:01000060) such as... | depth 5 m | reverse complement strand
ATCCGTCTGAAGACCGCTGCGGACGACATCATCACGGTTCCGCATCTGGTCAGCTGGCAAGGCAACATCAGCAACAGCAACGACGGTGCACAAACCTTGATGTGCATTGCCGATTTCTACTTGGTTCCTGATCACGACGCGTCGGAAGTGAGAGGTGCATTGCGAGACGTTGCCATGACGAGTGCCTACCTCGAGTACGACAAACCGGTGTTGGTGGTGATGAGCGAGAAACCATGGGGGACTCACTACCAAGTGAAGGCCTACCCGTTCGATCTGCGTGACCAATTCGTCTTCATCACCGATCTGTCCGTCCGCGGCAAAGAGGCGATCGCGGAATTGGGAGCCACCCAGGTGACATCGCCGTACATCTCATCCGAAAAGAAAAGCTCGCAACCTGTGGTGACGTTCTAGCCACAACTGGCTTGGCCACCATTGGCGGCAGCACGGTAATTGACCACCCATAAAATGCGAACGCCGGGATACAGTGATCCCGGCGTCGATGTGCTTTCATTTGACAACTTGACCGTTAAGCGGCCATCGATGAACAACTTTGTTCACACGTGCGACAGCACTCAACGCACTTTTCCATTCCGCCGACCTTTTCACAGCTCTCCGCACACGCCTTGCAGATTTCGGCACACGCGCGGCAGTAGAGCGAATGGTTGTCGCTGTTGCGGCTCATGAAATCTACGCAAGCACTGCATGCGGCGATGCAATCAAGCATCAGTTTGACGTGTGTTTGCTCGACATGATCGCCACCTTCGACCAGGCAATGGCTGGTCAAAGTATTTGCGCAAATGGTTTGGCATTCTTGACAGTTTTGGATGCATTCCTGCATCGATGCGGTTGCGGTACTCATTCAGATTTCTCCGTTGGATTGTTAGTTGCGGCCCCGTTGCCGTGAGGAGGCAGGGCTGCAACCGGCATACCACGAAGCGGTTGCGAGTGAATGATTGAGCGAAACCCGCAATTTGCTGGCGCTATCCAAGTTTGATTTTTAGCCCTGGGTTTCTTACGCGAAAGAGACCACAAGCGTCGCGGCTGCTTTGTTGGACGCAGAAAGTCGTCCGTCGCTACAAACCAGCATCGGGATCGTATTTCGCGACTCTTCGACTCACCCGGCTCTTCATCTTTGCGATCGCGGGTTCTCTCCAACTCGAGGGGTGAGGAAGCTTCTCGATCGGCAGTCCCATCCGAGCCATCGCGATCCGCCACGCAAGAGCGTCGTTGGCACTGTTGGTGATCGGGCAACGCTTCTGCTCAAAGTACGATTGAACCAACGGCAAGGCTTCGCCGGCGTCCGGCCCTAATCTCGCCAGACCGCGGCACACAGCCAGGACCACCTGCCTTCGTTTGTGCCATTCAGGAATCGTTTGCACCGAATGCCGCAGGATCTCCAGCATGGGCTGAACGCCCGGCTTTCCCAAATCAGCCAACCGTTCGATGAAGGCAGCGGAATCGCCGCGCAGCATCGGGTCGTTGATGATCTGCCACTCTTCCGCAGTCATTTCAGCAAACGTGCCCGCCGGCATTTTGCTCAACAGCGAGGCGAAGTACGTCCTGTCTTCCGCATCGGTCTGCTGAGCGATGATCCGCTTCACCAGACTGGTTCGGTAACGCGGCGGGATTGTCTTTGGATAGATACGACGCAGGGCTTTCCCCACGTTGGAAACACGAAGGTCAGCTACGATGCGGTGAACGATCTCGGCGTCTTCATCGGAGGGCGTTTGAAATCCCAACCCGACGATCCACGGGACAGCTAGTTCAAGTTCATCCGCATTGCTCGCGTGATTGTCCAGTGCATCAACAAGAAGTTGCATTACCAAACGAGGTGCATCATCGGACGGTGTCTGGCAGAGACCTTCGACGCTCTTCATTAGTTCCGCAATCGGGTCGAATCTTTCGCGTTGATTACCAGTTGAATACTTGGTCCGACCAATCGCGAATCGAGAGTTGCTCATGCTTGGATGAAACGCAATGTACGGCGGCGTGTTGACGACCTCATGCTCAACCAACGACCGGCGAAAGAGAGCGTGACCTGTTTGCCCCAACACTTCAACACGCTCAACCACAGGCTTCGATTTCTGCTTCGAGCCAGTGATGACGATGGTCATATCTGGAGTCATGGCCGCTTTGCTGGCCACCAAAGTTTGCCGCGTCGCGAGTCGAAGATTCCACTCGGCCGCGAGCCGCTCCCGTCTCGCCTGATGAAACTTGTGGACCTGCATTCCACTGGGCCGATGAGCATTCTCTTCGTCAGGATAGTGCTTGAAGATCCGCTCCGGATCGGTCGGTGCAAGCCCCATGTTGGGAACACTGCCTCGCGGCACCAATTTCCATGTCGTTTCGTGTTGACAATCCGGCCCATTGGCCAGCGTGACACTTTCGACGCCCGGTGTGAGCAACAATGCCGCACACAGTTCATCACATTGTTCGGCTTGCCCTCGTTTCCACTGCGAAATGTCGCGGCGTTCCAGACGAATGTTCCCGACCAATTTCAATGGTTCCACACAATCCACGTCCTCTTGGATCGAAGCTCGATACTCCCGTTCACCCATCCAGTGAAATGGGCTGGCGACCAAAAATGCGAGTAGTCCAGTGGCGCAGAACGCAAACACGGTCGCCTTGATTCCGGTGTGTCGTGGAAGAAGCGAGCGAATCGCTGTCGCAGAAGCCATGTACACAAAAGCGGTCGGAGCAACCATGAGAATGATGCCCGGCACGATCAGAAACAGACCGAGCAACACCAGATCCGGCATGGCCAGGGCGATCAGGGCAACGAAGCCCAAAACGAGAGTCAGAATGAACATGCAGGTTTCCCACGGATGAATGCGACGGGCGGGACGGCAGCGTGAGGCACGTTCCTTGAAAGGCACGCAGCGGGTCGTTCTGTAAGCACACTCTCGACACTGACTTCCCAACCAATCCCCGAGAAAACCTAGATCTCATTTTCTGGAGAGCAGGTCGAAATGAGTTGATAGACCGTCAAAGACGACGCTCACGCCTGGCTCCACTGCGGAACCGTTTCGGTTCTGTGGGTTGTAGGCATTGCGACAGCGATCAAGATTCGAAGAGCCAGCTCATGATCCACGTCGTTCCCGACCAGCCTGACCAAGATCTAGAACCATTTCATTCACCGTTCCCGGGAACAAACGGCCGATCGTCCGCAGCGGCTCCCTCAGTGCATTTCTTGCATCCGAGGTGAAAGCCGAGCATTGATTCGCGACCGGCGGATGTTGTCACCCATTCACGCCGAACCAGCGGCGGGTCATGGCGGACATGCTGGTTGTGTCCACAAGCCAACTGCGCAACCCAATGCCCCTCTTCATCGCGGTGATAACCGATGATCGGTTGCTGGATGACACTGCTTGGTTCCGTCATCAAGGGACACTCTCAATCGCGAGAAAAATGGATCGAACTGATTCGACCAAAACTTCGATCCCCAAAAAGCCACTTCCCCAGCATCTTAGCCGCTTGTGCGTTAGCACCGGATCTTACGAAACGAACCAAACCAAACCTCCAAACAACCAACCCAACACCGTCCAGTCAGCCATTCGCCTTCGCTACCTTGAGTAGCAGCAACAACATTCTGGTGGGCTTGTTCGCCGAGATGCTATGCGACAGTTTCGCTGCCATATGAACGAACGTGTTTGCCGCAGCATCAATCGTTTTGTCACCCAGCGTCACGGTTGCATCCCCGTCCAAAAATTGCAGCATCGCCGGAACAGCCGCGGTGTGTTCGGACAGTTCTTGCCCGGCATCGAACCCGAACAAGACGACTTTCAGCGAGTCATCTTGGTAAAGAGTCTTGCTGATCGTTCCGTCCTTCCGAATATCGATCTCAGCGGCCAGATCGGCATAGGTTGTAAACAAGTCGCTCATGAAATCACCTTCAAAATGGAGAGGAACAATTGGTTGCCATGGCAGCAAACGATTTGCGTGAACGAGTCCACGACGCGGGTGCTGAAATCGAAAGCTCGCGATAGCATCACACCGCGGCCAACTCCTCTTTTGGCCCAAAGAACTCGTACCGAACGCGGTGTTCATCGACACCAAGCTCTCTCAAACAGGCATGGACGTTTATCATGAACGGCTTGGGACCGCAAAAGTAGAAATCCGCCTCGGCAAATGGCGTCCACTCTCGTATCAACTCTGTCGTGATAAATCCGGTTTCGTCGCACTTGCCATTTTCCATGTCACCGGGAAGCGGCGAGTCATAAATGACCTTGGTGTGGACGTTGGGTCCGGCTTGTGCCAGACCGCGAAGCTCGTCTGCGAATGCGTGCACCTTGCTGTTCCGAGCCGCTTGAATGAAGTGAACCTCTGCGCTGAGATTGGCGTGAATGATTGACTTGGCCATCGACAACAGTGGCGTCACGCCGATGCCACCCGCGATCAGCACGACTGGTTTTGCGACTGCGGCTGGATCGACCGTGAACTCGCCACACGGCGGGCCGAGTTCGATGCGGTGGCCTTCTTCGATATCGTCATGCAAATGATTGGATATCAAACCATCGGGTGCATCCGCGACAAGTCGTTCTTCACGTTTGACACTGATTCGGTAGTGCGGTTGGCTGGCACAATCCGACAGGCTGTAGTTGCGTGGGGAAGTGGGCGTGTGCGGGTGATCAATGTGGACGGTGATGTATTGACCGGGCTTGAACGGTGGCAGCGGACCTTCGTCTTCGGGTTTGAGATAGAACGATGTCACGATGTCGCTCTCGGGAACCTTCTTCGCCACAACAAACGTTCGCGTTCCATTCCAACCGCCCGGAACGGAAGCTTGCTCTTCGTAGATCGCACCTTCACGACCGATGAAGATGTCCGCCAAGAACCCGTACGCTTCCGAAACGGCCTCAACAATTTCCGGTGTCGCCGCATCCCCCATCACATCGCCAATCGCTGCCAGCAAGTTGCTGCCAACGATCGGGTAGTGCTCGGGTTTGATGCCCAATGAGACATGCTTTTGCGCGATCAATTCAACGGCCGGCATCAATACGGCGGGATTGTCGATGTGGCTGAAGTAGGCACAGATCGCACCGGCGAGTGCCTTTTGTTGTCCGCCGGAATGCTGGTGAGCTTGATTGAAAAATGCCTTCACCTCCGGATTGGCTTCGAACATCCGTTCGTAAAACCTGCGCGTGATCGTTTCCGCATTCGCAGCGACCACGGGTGTAATTTCCTTGACAATTCGGATCGTTTTCTCGCTCAGCATGGGCGGGGCCTTCATAGAGGAACGCTAGCGGTGGGGAATTTTCGGACGACAGAGAAAACGTCGTCGCGATACATTCACCCAAAGGTACACATTTGATTATTCACGTCAAGGTGCATGTTTCATCACCGGCGGATTGATTCAGCCTGGCCTGCAAGTTGCGTTCGCGATTGTCACTCGGGAACGATCTACTCAGTCCCCGATAACTCACGGACATCTTTCAACGCCGGGACTTGGTCATGGAGACAATCTGCTGCAAAGTATGAGTCTCGCCGCGAGCGATCCGTCCTTCTTTGCCGACGCGACACACATCCCACCTGCAATAGAATTCGTCAAGAAGACAATTAGCACGAAAGCCTACACAACGTTGTCGCAATCACTTCTTTGGCTACGCGGACGTGAGCCGATCCTGTTGGTCGTCGTGTTGCTGGTCGTGGGCGGCATTTGGATGTTCGCCCAAATCGCGGGCGAGGTGATCGAAGGCGAAACAAAAGCTTTCGACGAATGGGCAGTGCGAGCGATGCGACAACCGGACAACCCGGCCCAGCCAATCGGGCCTCCGTTCTTGCAAGAGATGGGGCGCGACGCGACCGCATTGGGTGGCATCGGCGCCTTGTCGCTCTTCACCATCGTGATTGCCGGTTACCTTTGGCTTGATCGCAAGCGACACATGACGGTCTTTCTGATCGCCTCCACCCTTGGCGGTCTGATCATCAGCCTCTCACTGAAGCATCTGTTTGATCGTCCGCGTCCGGACATGGTTCCTCATCTGTCGATTGTCCACACAAGCAGTTTTCCTAGTGGCCACTCCATGCTATCCGCGGTCGTTTATCTCACGCTTGGCTCTCTGCTCGCGAGCGTTCTGCCTCGTCAAACTTTGCGAATCTACACTCTCGCGGTTGCGTGCATGCTGACGTTGATCGTCGGAGTCAGCCGCGTCTACCTGGGTGTCCACTATCCGACCGACGTTCTGGCTGGCTGGATCGCTGGTTTGACCTGGGCGCTTTCGTGTTGGTTGCTCGCGAGGCGATTCCAGCGAAGCGGACAGATTGAAACGGAACGAGACGAACTCGACCGATGAGCAATTGAACCACCTGAACTCTCGGTTACGAGGCGGCGTTCGAGCTGCCTTCTTGACTGCGCCGTCGTCTGGTTCAGGCCAAGCCAGACGCAGCGTCACCGCCCCCAAACCGGTGTGAAGCCGAAATTGCGGCATCGATGTTCTAAGTGCCCACCTACAAACACTGAAATACTTGAACAGGGCGTGAAAAGTTTTTCACTGAAGTCAAACTTGGCTGGACCATTGGGTAGTCAGTTCGGCTTCGTTTCGTGTCAAGAATCAGTTCGTGACCGCGACCGTCAAAATGGTTGACGCTCCCCATTTGGTTGGCTTGCTTTGAGCGGCGACCAAGCACATGGACAAATTGCCGGACACCAGAGCAGAATGGTCGGCAGTCTGGCATTCGAATCAAACCGTTCGATATCGCTTGCGGGCTCGAGCGATGACTAACCTCGCTGCGACTTGGCGCGAAAGCGGCGACAACGATTTTCGCCTTGCTGACTTGAAAACGCCGCCTCGTGTTTCGTTAACCGCCCTGCAGTCCGCCTTCTCCACATACGAAATGAGCTGGGCTTCATCTCTTTACGCATCAGTTCAATGACGTCGCCATGCGAAAGAGAAAACTGTGTTCGGATGGCATCAAAGCTCGTTCGATCTTCCCAAGCCATCATGATGACGCGATCGATTTCGGCTCGTGACAATTTTTGCGGCTCACGTTTCACTTTTGATCTCTTATTCAACAGTTTGCTAAGGACCTTTTGGGTCGGGTCACCAATGCGGCCACATGAAAAGACCAAGGAGGATATGAGCATGGCAAGTCCGTCTGTCACCGCTAATAGCGTGACCCTGTGTGAAGGTCGTTCAACGTTTGCAAAAACTTCCAACCATCAGCTTGCCGCTGTTCTAAAGTTCGTCGGATTAGAAATCACCACACTCAAAAGACGACGAGGAATGCGATGACTGACAAACAAGGAACACACACTTGGCCAGAGTTGGCTGCCGGACTCTATGATGCGTTGACCGGCCGGAATGCAGAGATCTCCTACGACTTTGAAAACATGGAAGTCTTTGTGCCTGCCAAGACGGGTGATGCAAGCGTGGAACATGCACACTGGAAGCTCAACGGCCTCCTGAAGGTCCGCACTCGCGACCTATCAGGTAGCAAATGACTCACCAGTCCATGCAAACCGTCTCGATCGAAGCCAACTTGAAACTGGAACGCTTCGATCATTCACGCGTCATTCAAGTCGTGGAGATGTCCACGACTGACAACGAGACAATTATGATCGAATCCAGTGGGTCTCTCCCTCGCTTCTCGCTGAAGCACGCCCGAGCATCCAGATCCAGGCTCGCAGCAATCGCGCAGGCGACTCAGCAAAACCTTGTGGTCAAACACAACGGCGACGTCATCACACAAGTTTCGACAACCAGCAATGTATCGGGCAAACTCTCGATCCATTGGTGGAACTTGTTGAAGCAATACGTCTTAAAACGATCCTAGCTTGTTCGCCAGACGCGCGTCGCTTCGCTCCGGACCGATCGGAGCGCCCCTCAACCGGATATAGTATCCAGCCACCTTCCACGCCAAATCACAGCGTTCGGCGAAGCCAATGCATCCGGTTGCTACATCGAACTTCGCTTGCGACCTAAGCTGGACAGCAAAGGACTGAAGGATTGCTCGACGTTCTCAGGAGCTGGAACTGCATGCGAAGTCTGACAATGACAATAGGCAAGAAAGTGTTTTCGGTGCTGGCCGTGTTGCTGCTGGCGAGCTGGACGTTGACGCCGGTCTCCGCCGAACAATTCCGCATCGGCCCTGAACAGAATTGGTTTGAATTGCTGAGCGGTGATTCTTTGCGTCCCGCCGACGTTGTGATCTTGAGCGATGGCATCTACACCGATCCACGACGCTTGGTGATGTCTCACCGGGGAACCGCGGAGCAACCCATTGTGGTCCGAGCGGATGACGGAGCCAAAGTGATCTTTCGCAGGCCCGATGCGAAGCAGAACACTTTTAACCTGGAAGGAACCCAGCACCTGACGCTGGAAGGTTTCGAAATCACGGGCGGTGCGGCGGCAATCCGGATCCAAAGTTCGGACTCGCACCGTGCAGAATCGATCACGCTCGAAGGACTTCATATTCACCATATCGGCGGCGTCGCGGTCACCTGCAACCATCCTGGTGACGACTACCGCGGAATGACTTTTCGCCGCAACCATATCCATCACACCAGCGGACATGGCGAAGCGTTCTATCTGGGAGCCAACAACGGCGAGGCTGTCTTTCATGATTCAGAAGTCACGGACAACTACATCCATCATCTAAACGGCCCAAACATCAGTCAGGGCGATGGTATCGAAGTCAAACAAGGCAGCTATGCCAACTTGGTCGCACGGAACGTCATCCACAACACAAACTATCCAGCGATCACTATCTACGGCACCGCAGGACAACCGGTCAATCGCGTCGATTCGAATGTCATCTGGGAGTCCAACGACAGCGCAATGCAAGTCGCGGCTGACTGCATCGTGCGAAACAACTGGGTCGCGTGCAGAGGACATTGCCTGTACAGCCGCAACCACCAGGAAGCCGTCGTCGGCAACCTGGAAATCAACGGCAACGTTCTCCTAGCCCTCGGAAAAGCGGCACCGATACGGATCATTCATCCACGCGACAGTTCCGGTGCAAATCAACTCAGCGGTCTGATTCAAATCCAACACAACGTGATGGTTGCCGACGATGGTGCCTTGGCAGCCCGCATCCCAAACGACGCACTCGTGCGGTTCAATGCCAACCGGGGCAATGGAACGGTAGACGGATCCCAGCAAACGCTAAAAGACACCATCAACCTTTCTGAACTGCGCAAACGTTTCCCAAACCTCGACCAACAACACCCGGCTTGGAAACACCTGAACCGCGATCAATTGCTCGCCCGATTCAACGGCATCGCCGATTAGCGACACGATGCCAATCAACCGGGACCGGCCGCACGCATTGACGAAGTCCGCTGGCCAGCTGGCCTGATCCCCTCACGGCTGATGGAACGACGCCATTACAAACGAGAGTCACCGCGTTCGCGGCGATTGATCAGACGTCAACCGGGACTAACGCCCATCGGCAAATTGTTGTCATTCGGTATACGACTGAATCAGCAGCCCGTTAGCCACGGTTCCCTCCGAAGAAAAACGAAGCTCACTGAGGGATGAAATACTGTTCGCCGAAATGGGGCGGGTGATAGCGGACTTTGATCATGTTGTGCGGATGATGAGCTCCGGCCTCGACGGCCAAGTCCATCGCGGTCTGCCACTGCAACCACGTGTCGACATGGCCTCGCAGGATAGCCACGCCGTCTTCCACGACCACATCGATTTGGTTGCTGCGATCCAACAAAGCGTACTTGAGCTTGCGATTGAGATCTTTCTCGATCTGCTCATCGCTTTTACCCGATGGCTCGGCTTCGACCGCGAGTGAGTTATTGACGTGGACGACTCCCGCCACCCCATCAGCAATCGCGTGAGCCACACGCTTCTCCAACTCTGAATCTACCAAACCATACAGACTGACATGTGCTCGGTCACAATGAACGCGAATTTCGCGGCGGTCGAGATGCCCGCTGCGGGCGAGAGCTTGTTGAGTTTCTTCGATGATTGTTGCGTCAGACGGTTTCTCATCTGGGTATTCAACGTCCAACTGGTTGGCACAGCGGCGGACGCCAACAACGTTGCGCACCAATTGACCAGCTCGCGTTCGGATGAAGCTACGATCAACCACGCCGCTCAGTTGAACTTTGGCTTGGTTGACAACAACGTCAATCTCCTCAGCACGCGAAAAGACATACGGGTCGGCTTCAAATGAACGGCGTATCGCATCGTTGATGCTTTCGTCATTGACGTCAGCGTAGCGTTGCTTGCGAAGTGAATCGTCGAGCTTGTCAGGATTGACTTCGACGCCAGTGACATCGACGGTCGTAATGCCCCAGATCTCAGCAATTTGTTCCAATCGCTCCTTGGCCGCAACCGATCCCACCGCACCGCTCAGCTTTGCAGCATGTTCTTCGACCTGAACGTCAATGTCGGCATTGTCAAAGTAGACCGACTGAACGATCAACGCACTGATCTCCGCTCGCAACTCTTCGTCAGTGCGATCGCTGGACATTCGGACCGTGATCTGGTTGTCGACTTCGGAAACACCGCGGACACCAGCGGCGGCGAACTCGGCAATTCGCTTTTGAGCCAAAGAGTCGACTTTGCCAAGAAGCGATACCGTTCCGCCAGATACTTCCGTCGTGATCGGAGGATGCCCGACACTTTGATTGATCTGCAACACCTTTCCCACATCGGATTGAATCTCGGAATCAGAACGTGACGACCGTTCAACGAGAATGCGGTTTTGGACTGCGACCACGCCGCGAGTACGCTTCGCGATCGAAGCAGCAATCTGGCGGTCTTGAAGACTGAGGACGGTGCCGGTCAGAGTGACGATGCCGGAATCCATTGCCACGTCGATTTCGTTTTGGCTGAGACGCTCGGCGTCTTCGAGATCAGCCTCGATGGCAGACCGGACGTCATCGGCACTTGGTGAGGATGAATCAGCAAACGATGGGGAGCAGATCAGAAACGTGGCGATGAGAGACACCACGAGACTTTGTTTGGGAAAGATCATGACGGGCCTATGTTCGGGGATTCGGAGGTTCGACACGTCCTGGGCCGCAAACGGTGCGCCGGTGTTTCTGACGGCGTGTGCCACAAACCCACCGATATTCCGAAGCGACAAACTTCACCACGAAAACTCAATCTTGATTTTCGCGAATGAGGTCAATGATTCGCTTTGGGTGAGGCAGACCTTTGGCGACGACTTCCAAGTCATCTTGGCCGGAACTGGAAATGCCGATGCCACCCACGTTGAGCAACCGCTGAACGAACGATTGATCGAGCTGAATGTTACGAACGTCATCGTGCTGCACCTCCGAAGTGTCCCGCGAGACGATGCCTTCGCGATAGATCGTGCGGTCGTCGGTGACGGTCAACGTGGTGAAGCGACTCAACAACGTCCAATAGCCAATCATGCCCGCAATCACCAACAACGCGACCGTGCCCAACCAGACCACGATTGAGGCCGGACCGAGCACCATCGTTTTGCCGAGCGAATAACCGGCCAATGACATGCCGGTGATCGACATGATGATCAGTGCGGCCGCGGCAATGCCAACGACCGCAAAGCCGAAGCTTGTGATGGGGCGGGCTCGAAAGACGACCGGATGAACTTCGACCAGCGTGCGTTCTGCCGGTTCAGATGCCATCCTGCTTTGGTGAGCAGTTTTTTCGTCGACCTCGTGAACCGAGGTGACCACAGCAGTCGGCATCTCCATCTCGAACGGCTTTTCGCAACTGGGACAAACCACCGGTCCATCGAGATGCTCGATCGTGCTATCGACTTCGTGCTGGCAGTAAGGGCACTGGGTGGTCAGGACTTGCATGGATCAAAATTCCGGTACGGGTTGGCTGAGCGACAGCAACCACCCATGCACATCACATACCGAAACACGATTTACCGACGTCACGGGGGCCTGTGACGTCTACAAGCATCACAATAGTGCTCGCGAAACTACTTCCGCTCAGTAAAAGATTTCAAACGCACCAACGCATCCTCCCATTGTTGAGCAATCACATTCAACACATCATGCGCTTCGCTGATCGCTTCCGAACAAGCCACAAACCGACGTTCTCGACCGTGGATTTCTTGAGCGACAAAGTTGGCTTCTTCAAGCACACGCAGATGTCTCGTCACCGCTTGCCGGGTCACAGGCAAGTCCGCTGACAATTGCTTGATCGACTGTGGCGTTCCCGAACGCAGCTTCACCAAGATCTTCAATCTTGTGTCGTCTCCCAGCGCAGCGAACATCATCGCATGACGTCGCGTGTCGATCTTCTTCGATGAATCAGAGGTTGTCTTGGACATAGTTCTGAAGGTTCACAACCTGCGCTGCCCAACCACCATCGTTCATACGAAATGCTTCGTCACGACGATGGTCGGGGATTCCATCAAAACCGGACTCCGTGACGCGAACCAGTGTCCCTGACTCGACCGCATCCAAGATGAACTCCACCAATGTGCGAGGCTCGGTGGAGTAATCAACCGTCGGATCGATTGCATAAGGACGCCACCAAAACGCGAAGCGTCGCTCCGGTTCGATCGCCTCCACAATCACTTCCATGGTCACGTGCTCATAGCCGGGATAGGTGATCGCACCACAAGTCGTCTCGCCCACCCCAAACGGGCCATCCAAATTCACTCGAAACCACTCACCAAACTCTCGGTGGTCAGTGATGGCTCTCCAAACCCGCGAAACGGGTGCGTTGATTTCAATTTGCTTTTCAATCCGGTCGGTCGTTTCCGTCATCTCGTTCCCCCTTGCTCATCCAGACTTCAACATGCAACAATTTGATTGCACAACAGGGTGATCATTCGCGATGCCCAAGTCAATCTGGAAAATCTTCTGGCGTTTTGTCGATCCCGCACCTTCGCTTTCGACCAGAATAAAACGCAGCCACCAAACCCCTTCCCGGACCAGGAATCGAAACATGCAAAATCTTCTTCCGCTGTTGTCGCTGACATTCGCATTGCTGTTCGTTGGCGACGCGGTCGCACAAGAGCAACCGGCGATGCCCGAACCAACTCAGGAACATAAATGGCTGCAACAGTTCTCGGGCGATTGGACGACCAAGTCAGAATCCAGCATGGGTCCGGACCAACCGCCAGTTCAATGCGAAGGCACCATAACATCCCGCATGCTCGGCGGGTTTTGGTTGGTCAACAACATGAAAGGCGACTACGCGGGAACGCCAATGAATGGCATTCAAACGATTGGTTTCGATGAGACCAAGAAGAAGTACGTGGGTACCTGGATCGACTCGATGACCTCCATGATGTGGCACTATGAAGGCCAGGTCGATTCCACCGGTAAAGTCCTCACATTGGAGGCTGAGGGGCCCAATTTCATGTCGGATGGAACAACGACAAAATTCGAAGACATCTACGAGTTCAAATCCGAAAATGAACTTTCCATCCAATCTCGAATACTCGCCGAAGACGGCAAGTGGATCACGTTTGTGAGTGGCACGGCGACCCGAAGCAAACCCGAGTGAGCTGACAATCAACCATCGCCGACATCTAAAACACATCGATTGGTGCACGCGATTCAACTGATGGTTGCCAGCCACTGGTTACCAACCAGCAGGCCTCAAACGCAATCCTTCCTCTAATACCGAACGACGCGAAAATGAACACAAACAAGAAGTTGACCATCGCCGGCTGGATCTTGAGCGGCCTCTTGGCCCTGATGCTGATCGGAGCAAGTGCGTCGGCGAAGCTCACCGCTTGGGAAGGCAAATCCGAAATGTTTGCGAAGATGGGATGGAGCGAGGATGTGATGTTCTGGATTGGCATCGTTGAAGTGACCGTCACGGTCCTGTTCTTGATTCCGCGAACATCGTTCATCGGAGCGATCTTGCTGGCGGCCTACTTGGGCGGTGCAACGGCAACACATGTTCGAATGGAGGAACCATTCTTCATCCCGATCATCGTTGGAATCGTCGCTTGGATTGCCCTCGGACTTCGCAACCCCGCCGTGTTCCGTCTCGCCTTCGCACCGCCATCAATTTTGAATTCGGCGGCCCCTGTCGAGCGTTCCGAAGCGTAACCAAAGAGCATCCCGCCCCATCAGCCGCCACGCGTTAGCGTCGGTTCCCAACACACCAAGCCCCCGACCGAAAAGCCCAAGCGGGACGTCACAGGGCCTGTGACGTCTACCCCCATCACGCCACGCCACGTTAACAGTGCCGCACGGTTAGTCGGCCTCATCCCAATCCGACTGCGCGTTCGCAACCAGCGATCGAGACGCAATCGATGTCCAACGATCCTGCGGTTGCACCGAATTCAGGCAGAGACCGCATTTCGACCCTCCGATATCGTTTTCCGACCCAACCGACGACGACGCGGAAAGCGGTGTGGACACGAAAAAACCCCACAAAACACTGGGTTTAGCGGGGTTTTTGATGATGGGCGATACAGAACTCGAATCTGTGACCTCCACGATGTCAACGTCCGAGCACGTTGCGAAGAACCCCCAAAAAACCATAGTGAATCGCGGTGCTGCGGAACGCTTGCACCAATGCTTGCACCAGATTGAAAAGTGCGACGAACATTCGGTCGCTTCGGTGTTGGTCGATGCCGTGGCTCGGGCGTTGGGGTCGGACGCGGTCGAACGGTTGCTGACGGTGCTGAACGACCAATCCGAAGCAGTCGCCAAACGGAAGCATTGAATCAGGCGGGGACGTACGAACTCTCTCTCGACAGTCTGGGCTGCTGTATCGCGGTGCTGAGCCGCGAACGCTGGGAAGGACCCAATGGGCGTAGGTACTACTTGTGCAAGCCGACACGGCGATGCCAAAGGGAACCGCCGCGATGCGGAACAGATTGGACAGACACCGCTGCGGGTCCTTCCCTGAAGAATTGCGAAGGCATCGACCGCTGTGCTGCTGAAATCTCGCACAGCCACCGAGCAAACAGGCATCACCACCACCCCCTGCCGTCATTGGGTCCCTCTGAGAATCCGAGATAGAATGCGGTAGAGATTAGCCCAGGGACCGTTGAACACAGTCCGTCCGGTCGATGTTTGCGGGGGTCAGGGGGCCGATGCGCGATGGCGGGTCCTTCCGAGTGGGGTGGCCTGTCAGTGCGGGTCAGTTTCCGAACAGGTCTCGCTGGCACCGATGCGAAAATCCTAGCCCCTCCTCCTCCTCTTTTCGTCGAATGCAGGGGGGTGGTCAAAAACTCGAGCCGATGCGTTCGACATGCCGCTTCCATAGGCGTACGCGTTTCATGGCAAAATGCAAGGTTTCTATTCTTTGCGAGGCATCCGTTTCACTCGCTTCGTGGGCTGTTTGGCTCGCATCGGCTTAGGACTGGCAAAACCACTGTCCTCAGTGCGAATCATCGCTTTAAGTATTTCCATTCGCAGGGAGTCCGGTCCGTTTACGGCGATATAAAGCAAAACGCTTTTGAGATCAGACGGATCAAGCTGGTTTCGTCCTTTGGATGCCGACGACCGAAGCGACGCAACCGTTATTCCCAGGATGTTGGCGATTGTTTCATAGTCATACGTCCATTGATTGCGTGGCGGTGCCATTAGGTGCTTTGGTTTGAAGTATAGGGACGTGGAGCGATGCCACGGATGCTATCGCGTTTCAAACGCTCGAACAATCTGAGAGCAGGGGGGGGCCGCTGTTTTCTGACGCTGGGTTGCTGGCGACCGATCGTTGCCCGACTCACGATGCGCATGCAGCAAAATGATTGAATTGCCGAACCGGGTAGGTTCTGGCAAAATCTCCATCGTGGGTTTGGTCGCCCACTCACTCTGCCGGTGCCTGACCCGCGCCAGCATCACACGGTAAGCGTTCGACGGAGCGCTGCACGATTCCAACGGTCGACGCATGTTCTCTGTGTCGACCGTTCGGGATCGGCCTTCCTTGGATGGAGAACAGAATTGAACTATCGCGGTCTCTGCCGCTTGGCGGACGAAGAATTCACAACGTTGATTGCCGAATCGAATACCGAGGCGGAACGATTTGCAACGGTGCTCGGGAATTGCTTCATTCACAGCGTTGCGGTGATTTTCGCCATTCGCAATGAACAGACGGCCGAGTTTGTTCGACATGCTTGCTTCGTCGAAAGCGGGTTCAAGCGTTTGCGAGAGTATCAGCAGAGCGACATCTGGGGCCACTGGCCGAAGTCGAAAACCCCTGTCGCGTTCGGGCAGTATTTCCAAACAGCGTCTTCCGCCGCCGCGGTCGCAAACATGTTCATCGAGGGACAATTCGCTGACCTCGCAATGTCACGACTGCAGGCTTTCCCCAACCAAGACATCGGCGGGCACAGGCTTTCAGAACTCACTGAATGGCTAACTGAGTTTGACAGCTACCTGAACAACCATCGAAGCGACCTAGCAGACTGGAAACCTTGGGCACTTCATCAAGACCGAGACTTCCTGTGTGCCAAAATCCAAACCGAGTGGGAAGAATGCGAGGCTGCTGTGTCACATCCAACAGAACAACTGACGGGCTCGAACCTGAGCGATGCTATCGACGCGGCCTATCTCGCTGCGGGTGACCTTGCGGTGACGATGTTACAAGTGTCGTTGTTCCAGCATCGCCAAATCACAATGCTGCTTGCGACACCCGACACCGGCGATGAACAGCAAAATCAGGAATCGAAAACAAAACACATTGCGAAATTCCGCCTTGATCTTGGGAAGTCGCAGGATGACCTAGTTGCATTGCTGCGAACGCTGGAACGACAGCACCGAGACTTCATTCCCAAATTCATGCCTTTGTCCGAACTGCTGGACTACAGCCGAAAAGACCTTGCCGAATTGCCAAAGGTGCAACTCGCAAACACGGAAAGCATCGACATACGCGGGCCGATGAACGACCTTGCTTTTCAGTTGAAAGGATGGTCCCAACAGATGAAGCATTGCCTTCGGTTCGGCGATGCTTGCGATGCACGGTCCGCTGAGAATGCACGGTGCATCAAGCTTGCGAAGTCCTGCCCCTACAACGAAGACGCTCACACAGCATTGCAGCAACGAATTGCAGACGAAAAATCGCGGGTGATGCAAAACTGTTTGCCGTTCCTGCAATACAAAGGCAAGCCACAGTCGAACGAGAAGAACCGAACAACAGAAACGGTCAAAATCCACATCGATGATACGGTGCGAAAGCTTCGCAACATTTGCGAACGATTGAACGAATTCTGTCGTCGACTGAAATACCCGGAGAGATTTGATTTCCAATCATTCCAAGCAATGTCGGCGATACTGCAAAGCCTTCAAGAAGAATTGCGATTGGACGCGACTTGCAGGGTATTGATTGTGAACCCGCCTCGCACAATTCGCATTGAATTGACCGACGCCTACACCAGCATTCGCAAGAAACGCTATATCGAGTTTGATGACCGCGGCATTATTGACAACCAAGAACTCACATTTGAATTGAATGAAGTCTTCACCGCTTCTCTCCTATGGCACAAGTCGAAACGTGAAGCCGCCGAAGGCTATCGAAATGAGCATATGGCGCAAACAAACTCGGCTTCACAACTGGATGCCAAAATGCCGCCTGTGGAGGTGGACGCCCCAACCACCTCCCCAGTACCGAGAGCCCCAGTACCGAGTGACAATCCCCACAAGCCAAAGGATGAACCGAAGTTTGATAGTGAGGGATGGATTTGGATGCAAACCAAGACTTTTGCGGAATCTCAAGGCCTGGACGTTGAAGACCTTAAAAAGGCTCGACGCGGCTATGCGCCATTGTGGACTAGCAACGACCAGCTTTGCTTCGTCGACAGTCTTGGGCATTTTGCCCGCAGGAAGACGCCCAATGGACATCCGTGGTACGCGGTGAAATCGAGCAAATCGAGCTAGTTTTTCGCGACCGATTCGACTTTCCCAGAATCATCGCCACCATTGCGAACGTGACAGGTGCGAACTGCTTGTGCCTGCGATTGTCCACGTTCGTGAGTAAGAAAGTGAACACTTCTCAAACGGTCGCTTCCGCCATCCAGGACGGCAAGCGACGGGCGATGATGTCGGTCGACGATGTCGCGAATGAACTTGGTTGTTCATCCCGACACGTCCGAAGGTTGATTGACCGCGGAAAACTTCCGCGCCCCATTCGTCTCGGGTCATTGGTCCGCATTCTTCGAGCCGACTTTGACCACTGGTTGAATGCAGGTTGCCCCAATCTCGGTTCGGCATCGAGGGGGCGACGGTCATGATTCAGCAAGAACTATTTGATGCGGGAGTGTCGGTTTGCTCCCTCTTTGTTGGCTCCCCCTTTGAGATGCGGAGCATTGCCGACCGCAACCGCGCCGCACAGTTGGCGCTACTGACGGTGCTGTTGAAAAGCCGAAGCGGCCAAGCCACCACCGACGACATCGTTCGGGACCGGAACAAACGCTACGACGGCGACGGCAAGTGGCTTGGACCGAAGATCAGCGAATTGTCCCGCGATGGATTGATTCGACAGTGTGGTGCCAAACGCAGCGACCGCAAATCGCGAAAAGGCGGTTCGGTTTGGACCTGGGAAATTGTCGACCGCCAAGCGGTCATTCTGAAAGTGAAGCGGCTGCGTCGGTCGCTCTCATTCCATCAAAAAACCGATTCAACCGCGGCAACGGCTGAACCGGCATCGAAAACGTCAACCACAAAGCAAGGGGAAACAAGCAATGGGCAAACTGTCTGACATTCTACGCGAACAGGGTTCGCTCGACACGATTAAATCGGCCTGGGATTCGACCGCCGCGGCGGGGGACTTTGATTGTTTGCCGAAAGGCGAGTACATCGCGGACATCGTGAAAGGCGATGCCATCGAATCCAGAACCAAAGGAACCCCTGGCTATCGGCTGACGTTCGAAGTCGCAGAAGGTGAACAGGCTGGTTCGCGGTTCTGGCATGAATGCTGGTTCACGGAAGCGGCGATGTCTCGCACCAAACGGGATTTGGAAAAGCTGGGCGTCTCGGACTTGCAACAATTGGAACGACCGTTGCCGGCGGTGTTCCGTTGCAACGTCAAACTGAGCGTCCGCCGCGATGACGACGGCAACGAATCCAACCGGGTGCGGCGGTTCGATGTCATGGAAGTGATTCAACCGACACCGGACGCATTCGCGCCGGAATGCGAACCGATGACCGCCGCGGCGGGTGATTCGGGGAACGGTGACGATGGCGGCACGACGGTGAACGATTTGTTCGACGATGCCGCGAACGATGACGACGACCAAAGCGAAAGGGAGTCGGCATAGTGAACACCGCGATGCCATTCGGGTATCGCATTGTCGGACCGTGTAGCCGCGAACGCAAAGTCGTCCAGTACGACCGAGCGTTCGCGGCCTACGCGGCCTGCGATGACCTGGCACAAATTGATTCGGAAGGGTTCCTATCGCCTTTCCAATACGACAACGAAATTCTGACCCGCCGCATCGACGCGGTGGGAACTTTGGATGTCCGCGGTTTTGATGGCCGATGCTGGTCGCGGTTCATTTGGTTCGACATCGACCGCGAAGGCGACATTGATTCGGCAACACAGGATGCGCGGCGACTGGCGATGATGCTGGTCGAACGCTATCGCATCGACGAATCTAACCTGCTGCTGTTCTTCTCGGGTTCCAAAGGGTTCCACATTGGTTTGCCGACATCGTTGTTCGATGCGGAACCGTCCATCGAATTCGGTTCGGTTGTTCGGAAGTTGGCGGAAGGTTTGACCGCTTCGGTTCGTGTCGTCATCGACCCATCCGTTTACGGCAAGGTTCAACCGCTTCGGGCACCGAATAGCCGACACGGCAAGACAGGGCGTCACAAACGCATCCTGACGTTCGACGAGTTGATGCATCGCAAACCGAGCTCCATCGTGACGGCATCGGCTGAACCGCTGGAATTCGATTTGCCAACCGAACCGGACATCGACCAACGAGCGGTCGACGACTGGCACGCCGCGGTCGCAGCGATGAAACGCAAAGCCGAAGCGGTGAAAGTCATCGCGGCGGACCGTTCGGAACTGAACCGCTCGACATTGGAATTCATCCAAGACGGCGCGGAGCAAGGCGACCGGCATCGGTTGCTGTATTCCGCCGCGGCCAATCTTGGCGAATTCGGTTGCCCATCGCGATTGGCTCATGCGTTGTTGACCGAGGCGGCATTGGATAGCGGGCTGACGCCAACCGATGTTCGTCGTGCAATCGACAACGCACTGTCCAAAGGCGGTGCGGTATGACGGGGCAACAACCATTTGTCCGGTGCGACCGATTGTTCGATGACTGGCACGATGATGTCTTGCACGGCAAACCGCCGCGGAGATTCCACATCGGCGAGGGTTTGGACCACATCCGATTTGGTCCTGGGATGGTCGCATTGCTGGGCGGTTCGCCTGGGATGGGAAAGACTGCGTTCGTCATGCAGTCCGTGGTCACAGCGATGTCTGCTGACGATTCGTTGCGGGTTTGCGTGGCGAATGTCGAGATGCCACCGGAACGACTGCTAGAGCGGCAACTGAGCCGCCTGAGCGATGTTTCATTGACTGACATCCAAGACCGAACGTTGAACGACCGACAACGAGAACGTTTGTCGGATGCGTTCGACACGCTGGATGACATCGCGGACCGTTTGGTGTTTGTTCGTTCGCCGATGTCGCTCGAAAACGTTGCGGACGCTGCGGATTCCATCGACGCGGATTTGATCGTGTTGGACTACATCCAACGAATTCGGCCTGTCGGCAAGCATGACGACAAACGGGGGTCGGTCGATGCGACGATGGATTCGATTCGTCGGTTTGCCAATGCGGGATGCTGCGTCATTGCGTTGTCGGCGGTTGGACGTTCGAAGGATGCCAAAGGGCGCTCCAGCTACTCGGGCGACGGTTTGTCGCTGGCATCGTTTCGGGAGTCATCCGAACTCGAATACGGCGCGGACGATGCCTATTTGATTGTTCCCGCGAAGAACTCGGACGATGACCCGGACGATGGTGTGGTGGACGTTGAACTGCGTCAACTGAAATCACGCTACGGCAAGCCGACCGACATCGAACTGACGTTCGACCGAACACGGCAACGGTTTGAACTGACCGAACCGCCAATGTCAGAAGAACACCAACGACTGCGTGATTCCATCGCAGGATTGTGGGGTGACGAATGACACGGAAGCAACGCAAGCCGAAGCGACAAACGGCTGATCGCTTCGCGGTGTTGAATGCGTTCGTCGACTTCTCACTGCGGGAACTGACGCGGCCTGATTTGGCGGTCTGGATGGTGCTGTATCGCGACACCCGAAACGGTGTCGCCAAGACAGGGCAGACCGACATCGCCAAACGAGCAGGAATCAGCGAACGAACGGTTCGTCGTTCCATCAAGCGACTGTGCGATGTCGGGCTGCTGCTGGTTGTTCATCGCGGTGGGATTCGCTCGGGACCATCGTCCTACCGGGTGTTCCCGATGTCACAGGCTCGATTCGAGTCACTTCCCTAACCGGACGCTGCGGGTCGGTTGCTGCGGTCACAACTGTGTCCGCATTAACCGGACGCTGCGGGTCAAAACAAGCGGACACAGCTATGTCCTCTATCCCATAAAGGGACCATAAGGGTTTGCCCCTTTTGGTCCGCTGGACAGGGGCAAACCAACAACGAACGGCGGACACGATGACGAACGCACCCACCACCACCGATTTGCAATCGCTCTGGATGCAACCAGCGACGATGCAATTCCAAAGAGACACCGACGAACGCAAGCGGCGATGCAATCACGCAGACCGCGCTGCGTGGGTTGATTCGAAGGACGGCTCGCGGCACGGGTGGATCCGGACGACATGTTCGCAATGCGGTGGATTTGTCGGCTATCGACGAACCGCCTGAATCGAAATCGCAACGCACACGGCGGTTCGGTATGATCTTGGGTGCGACGGCTAGGACCGTACATCCGAAAACCGGCATCATCACCGGCCGCCGTCGCGTTTTTCTCCCTTTGATGAACGTGAAGGATGAATCACGATGGCAACGCTTTTCAAGAAGCAATACACGAAACCGATTCCCGACGGCGCACATATCATCGCTCGGACGGTGAAAGGTGAGTCCAAGCAATTCGCACAATGGACCGACCGCCGCGGCAAGAAACGAACCGCAGAACTGACCGCCAACGGCAAACGCATCAAAGCCGAAGCGACAACGTGGACCGCGAAGTATCGCGATGGTGAAGGCAAGGTTTGCGAAGTCGCGACGGGATGTCGGCAGAAGGACGCAGCAAACGCTGTGCTGGCTGACCTGCTGAAACGCGCCGAACACGTCAAGTCGAACATTCTGTCGGCTGAGCAAGACCGCATCGCGGATCATGCCGCGGTCCCGATCACAGAACACATCGAGTCGTTTCTGGAATACCAACGACGCAAGGGAACGCATCCGGACCGAGTCCAGCACTACGACACGAAGTTGAACGAAACCGCGGCGACCTGCCATTTTAGAACGTTGCGTGATTTGTCGGTCGACCGCTTAGAAAGCTGGCTGGGCGAACAACGCACCAGCGAACGCAAAATGGGGGCCGCGGTTTACAACGGCTATCGTGAATCCTGGCTCGCATTCGGCAATTGGTGCATCGGCAAACGAGTCAACGGAAAGCAGACGCATTTCAACGGTGAAAAGCGTCTGCTGACCAATCCGTTCGATGGAATGGCAAAGCTGGACGAAGAATCGGAACGACGACGACGAGCACGGGCGTTGACCGACGCCGAACTGACGCGGCTGCTGGACGCGGCGCGACGCCGACCGCTGGAACATGCGATGACGGTTTACCGCGGACCGAACAAAGGCAAGCTACTGGCAAAGGTTCCCGACGAACGAAAGGCAAAGCTGATTGCGTTGGGGAACGAAAGGGCGTTGATTTACAAAACCGCCGTCCTGACGGGTTTGCGACTGAATGAACTGCGAACACTCGAATGCCGCGATTTGTCGCTGGGTGATTTGGGATTCATCCGGTTGCGACATTCGAACGAGAAAAGTCGCAAAGGTTCAACGTTGCCGGTTCGGTCCGATTTGGTCGCGGAACTGCGGGAGTGGATTGCGGACAAGCAACCCGGCGACCGAGTGTTCGTTGTTCCCGATGGCCTACTGCGGATTATGGACCGCGATTTGAAAGCGGCGGGCATCCCCAAGAAGGACGCGGACGGCTGCGTGGTTCACGTTCATGCCCTGCGACACTCGTTCGCCTCGCACCTGTCGAAAGCGGGCGTTGCCCCTCGCATCGCACAGGCCGCAATGCGGCACAGCAACATTCGCTTGACGATGGGGACCTACACCGACGAACGATTGCTCGACACAGCCGAAGCAATCGAGACGCTTTCGATGTTCCGTTCGGCTGCTATTCCCAACGAATCAGGGGATTCGGACGACGAAACCGAGCCGCGAAAGCTTGCACCAATGCTTGCACCAAATTCAGTCCAGGACAGCAAAAACAGTCAATCTGAGTCACTTTCTGACCAAACCGACGACGACGCTGAAAACGATGCGGACACGAAAAAACCCCGCAAAACACTGGGTTTGACGGGGTTTCTTGGGATGGGCGATACAGAACTCGAATCTGTGACCTCCACGATGTCAACGTGGCGCTCTAACCAACTGAGCTAATCGCCCGTCGGGGTCTGATCTGGATGAGATCCAGGCTTCGACCCGAGGGTTCCCGCTTCATTCGCGGGTGCTTTGATAGGAAATCGGTTGACTGGGGGACAAGATCCAGTGCCTGCATTTCCAAAGCGGTCGCACAGTTTGCGATGACCCTGACGGTTCGTCAAGCCACCCCGATCACGCATTTTTCGATCCGCGCCGGATTGCCAGCTCGCGGACTGTTCCCGACCCCGTGACGCCCAGGAAATGCGTCGAAATCACTCACAGATCCGCGAAAACGCAAAGAATTCACCAATTCGCTGTTGACGGCTGCGGACCCACCCCCGGATACTTCAGAAAATTGGGGTTGACGCGATTGGAGCGAATTTCACGAATTCCTCCCCCACTAGTCAGGCTGACTATCCTATTGTTTAGGAAGCGGTTTTTGACTGGACGACACGTCCGCCCGCTGCGATGGCAACACGTTCGTTTCCATCGATTTGATTTCCACTTGCGCCGGAACGCCTCCCGGCCGGAGTAGATTGCTTTAGTGGCATTGGCACGCAGAAACGTACAACCGGAAAACCGCGATTCAACTCGCATTAACGCCCAAATCCGCATCACGCCCGTGCGTGTTGTCAGTGAAGAGGGGGAACAACTCGGAATCATCCCAACCGAACAGGCTCTCGAGCGTGCTCGCGATGCAGGGTTGGATTTGGTCGAAGTGGCCCCTGGAGAGCGTCCGCCGGTTTGCCGAATCATGGATTACGGCAAATTCAAGTACGACAAAAACAAGAAAAAGAACAGCGGTTCGTCTCACACCAAGACCAAAGAAATCCGCTTGCGGCCCAAGACCGGTGACGAAGACATTCGCACCAAGGTTCGCCAAGCTGAAAAGTTCTTGGAACACAAAGACAAGGTCCAAGTCAGCGTGCTGTTCCGTGGTCGTGAAATGGCCCACATCGAAGAGGGCCGCAAAGTGATGGAACAGGTCATCGAGATCCTGAGCGAAGTGGGCAAGGTCGAAACCAAGCCCCAACAGCACGGTCGACGAATGATCTGCATGATCGCACCGAAGTAATTTCGGGCGTAGATCACAGTTCCGGGCGTTGGTCCCTTTCTTCGTTTCACCACGCCGATTCTGCTTGGCGTTGGTTGGTGCTGGCGCGGTCCCAGGAAGCACGTTTGGACTTGCCGAAAGTCTTGGCGACTTCCGCTACGGATGGAACCCGAAAGCGAAGCTGCAGTGGGTGATGCTTGTCGGCACCCGGTCGGTGTGCGACCATTTGCGGCATGAATGACACCTATCAATTCGATGCCGCTGGCGCTTTGCTGAGCACCCGACTGCCGTTTCCACGCCGCCAAGGCAAAGTCCGTGATGTGTACGATCTGGGCGACCGACTGCTGATTGTCAGTAGCGATCGGATCAGCGCGTTCGATTACATCTTGCCCACCGGCATTCCCGACAAGGGACGCTTGCTGACCGCAATGAGCCGGTTTTGGTTCGAGCAAATGGATGCGGGGCGAATCGGCCAAAACATTGGTTCCGCTAGCACCGACAACTCCGGTGCCCCTCAATCGATTTCGCATCACTTGATCAGCACCGAAGTCCCAGAAGACGTCGCCGCCGTCGTTGATCCCAAGCCGCTCGAAGGTCGCGTGATGGTGACTCGGAAAGCGTCGGTCGTTCCGTTTGAATGCGTCGTCCGAGGTTACCTCGAAGGCAGCGGTTGGAAAGAATACCAAGCTACCGGTGAAGTCTGCGGCGTTTCTTTGCCAGCGGGGCTGAAGCAATGCGACCAACTCAACGACGCGATATTCACTCCGGCAACCAAGGCCGACGAAGGGCATGACGAAAACGTCTCGTACGAAGTCATGAGTCAATCGCTCGGCGAAGAACAGTCCAGCCAACTGCGACGAATGAGTTTGGCAATCTACCAAGACGCGTCCAAGATCGCGGCTGAACGTGGCTTGTTGATCGCGGACACCAAGTTTGAGTTTGGCGTCGTCGATGGTGAGCTGATGTTGATTGATGAAGTGCTAACTCCCGACAGTTCTCGTTTTTGGGCAGCGGACGAATACGACCCCGGGCACTCTCAACGGTCATTCGACAAGCAGTTTGTTCGCGAGTACCTGCAAGAATCGGACTGGGATCGCAACAGCCCTCCGCCACCTCTGCCGGAATCAATCGCACTCCAAACCGCGGATCGCTACCGAGAAGGTTACGAACGGTTGGTTGGCAAAGCCTTTGCGTGATCGTTCGATGTTAGATCGCGATCGTTGAGAGTTTAGCATCGGCCTGATCGCAAACCCCCGATCGCATTGAACAATGCTGGCACGCAAAACACTTGCGACAATCATGCCTCTCTCATTCCCATCCACTTCATTCATCAGGAACTTTGCCATGAACGCGCCTCCGGTTATCGAACGCATCGTGAACTTGCTGGATCCCAGCGGTGACATCCTGTTAGGTACCTCTCGCGAAGCGGCGGAAGCAGCGGTTCGAAGTGGTGATGCCGAAGCGGTTGGAAAGATCCGCGGGCAGTTCGCGATTTTGCAGGCGGAAGGCAAGACGGTGCACATGGCTCGATCAATCGGGCGGCCGATGCGTTACTTCTTGGCCAAGCGTGCCGCGGGTCCTTGCTTGATTGTCGCCGAGCGGATCGACGAGATCTTTGAACAACTGCGAGCAGAAGGGCTGGAAGACCAGTTCCATCCTTCGTACACGCGGATGGTGCCGGCGCATCACGTCATGAAGCTGCAACTGACCGGTTGCCCCGATCCCAATCCAACGCTGCACCGATTCTTTGACCCACGTTCGAACACGTTGCCTGCCAGCATCGAAGCGATCGGCACGCGGTACATCGAACGACTGGTCGGTGCGTGTTCCGATTGGATCGATACGATCGAAGAGGACGCACCGATCGGTGTGATGTTCAGCGGAGGCATCGACAGCGGTGCGGTGTTGATCGCGATGATTCACGCGTTGAAAGAACGCGGCCAGACACCTCAACGTTTGAAAGCGTTTGTGTTGTCCGTGAAGGAAAACGCTCACTCTCGCGAAACTGATTTCGCGCAGGCCAGCGAGTTCTTGGAAGCGATCGGGATGCCGATGTTGTTGGAAGTCATCTCGGTAGAGAAGTCTCACATCGATTGGCGATCCGCGATTGAAGTCACCGAGGACTACAAACCGCTGGATATCCAAAGTGCCACCATGGGACTGGCCCTGTGCCAAGGCATTCGCGATCGATATCCGGACTGGAAGTACTTGGTCGATGGAGATGGCGGCGACGAGAACTTCAAGGACTATCCGATTGAAGAGAATCCCGAACTAACCATTCGAAGCGTTCTAAACAAC
>TARA_R110002072_G_scaffold5555_2_pt1 | contig 26866 bp, 19 predicted proteins | sample TARA_R110002072 | Tara Oceans TARA_R110002072 (sample SAMEA4397118) | marine metagenome | biome: Polar Biome; feature: [SRF] surface water layer (ENVO:00010504); material: water (ENVO:00002006), including particulate matter (ENVO:01000060) such as... | depth 5 m | reverse complement strand
GGAAAGTTAACGCTTACAAATCTATATTTACGACAAGTGTTAAAACATGATGATGGGTCCATTAGCCTTATTGGAGAAAGATATTGGGAAACTACGACAACTACAACATCAGCAAATGGCGTTACAACAACACGTACCACTTATCATTATGGAGATTTAGTAATTACAAGAATTTCTAGCTCTGGAGAATTAGTTAGCCAAACTAAATATAAAAAACATAGAACTCACTTTGGAGCTTATGATGTATTAAATGTAGGTAATGATTTGTTTATTCTAATTCTTGAGAAAAAAATAAGCCTTTTAGGTAAGGATATTAAAACAATGGAAAAAAAGGAACGTAAAGAATATGCTGGATGGGCCTTTGCTGCCACAAAAATAAATCCTGAAGGAGAGAAAAATCCGTATATGTTAATTGATTATACGGATCCTAAATATGCAAAATTTAGAAGATATGATAAAGTTTATTTAAACTCTTCTATCGTTCATCATGGCGACAAATCAGAGCTTCTTGTTGTAACCTATAAAGGTTCTAAAAAATGGGCAATCGGCAGATTTTCATTTACAAAGGAAGATTAATTATTGAACAAAATTCATAGTTGTTTGTACAGAGAAACAAAACAACAATTATGAAAAGTATTATCATCCTATTTTCTGTTCTTTGCTTTGCAAATTCTGCAAAAGCCAATGACGAAAAAATCGTAAAGTCAAAGATCTCTAAAGTAACTGTTTACTCTCAAGGAGCACAGATTTATCGCAAAGCAAGCTATTCTGTTACCAAAGGTGTGACCGAAGTTGTTATTGACGGAGTCAGCAACAATATAGACAATAACAGCTTGCAAGTGAATGCAACAGGTAATGTTATTATCCTCGATACTAAATATGCCATTCATTACCCCGAAGTAAAAACACCTAAATTAGAAGGTCTTTCTTTGCAAACAAGAAAGAGAATTCTAGCATTGGAGGATTCCATATATAGTGTTAATTATGAAGTTCAGACTTTACAAGATGAAATCAACGTTTATTTAGCGACAAAAAAGATTCTTGCAAACAACGGAGCAATCAAAGGGCAGGGGAAAGTCAATGACTCCATTGGCTTATTGAAAGACGCGATTCAGTATTACACAAAAAAAATGATGGAGGTAAACAAACAGCTTCAGAAGCTAAATCACGACAAAAGAAGTGAGAATATAAAAATGCAGGCAATGAAAGAGCGCCTGAATTTACTCAAGAATGCCGAGGCGAATAATGGTAAAGGAAAACCAAAAGCTCCTACATATAGAATTACGATCACATTAAAAACAAATACCTCGGCAACTGGTAAAATTGATATTTCGTACCTCGTAAACAATGCCGGATGGACTCCTTTATATGATTTGAGAAGTGAGACAAGTACAAATAAGATCAATTTAAATTACAAGGCAAATGTCTATCAAAATACAGGAATAGACTGGGATGATGTAAGATTGAATATTTCCACGAACAATCCTTACCAAAATAAAACAAAGCCAGAATTGCACCCTTGGTATATTGATTTTAACAGATACAAGGCACATGGAGATAATTTGAACACGATGAATAACGTTACAGTTCAAGGGTCTCGAATGAAAAGGAAATCAGAAAGTATGGGATATGAATCAGATGCTCAACCTCAAGCCGATGAATATCAGGAAGCAGAAATGGCCTATGACTTTACAACTACGGTAGAAAATATGATCTCCGCAGAATTTCAGATTGACCTGCCCTATTCTATCAAGTCAAATGGTCAAAAACACATGGTACTCGTAAAAAATGTTGATTTAGATGCAAACTATAAGTACTATACGGTTCCCAAAGTTGATAAGTCAGTCTATTTGGTCGCGCAATTATCTAAATTGGCAGAATTGCAGTTAGTTCCGGCAAAAGCAAACATTTTCTTTGATGGAACCTATATGGGAGAAACGTATTTAGATCCAACAACGATGGATGATACCTTGAACCTAAGTTTAGGAAAGGATCCTAATATCATTGTCAAACGAACACTGTTGAAAAAAGAATCGAAAGAAAAAATAATTGGTCCTAAAAAAGAAAGAACGTTTGCCTATTCAATTGAAGTGAAAAATTTAAAATCGAGAGCAATTAAACTGGTCGTTCAGGATCAAATTCCAATTACTCAAAATGCGGATATAGAAATTGAACCACTGACTTTAAGTAGAGGTAAGTTGAACAAACGCACAGGAATAGTTGAATGGGAATTCAATCTGAAACCAAAAGCAAGCAAAGATTTGCAGTTCTCATATAAAGTGAAGCATGATAAAGAGAAGCCTATCTTCTTTTATTAAAAATAAATAGAGATTTCTCAAAAATTAAAGCCGTCTTGAGCAATCAAAGACGGCTTTTTTCGTTTATAGAAAAGATTTCGTTAGCTTTGAATCAATGAAACAATTCGACATCCCTATTTATTATCGTTCTCCAATAATAAGCCGAGTTAAAGCAAAAAGAAAACTAGAAGATCCTCGTAAAAAGGACTTCTCACCTTCAGTGATTAAAATAGGTCCTGTTGAATTCATTATCAGTCGGCATTTTGGTTTTTGCTATGGTGTAGAGAATGCCATCGAGAAATCCTATGCGGCAATCAATGAAAATCCTGATAAACGAATTTATTTGATCAGTCAAATGATTCACAACCCTGATGTAAATGCAGATTTGCAAAGCTTAGGAGTTCAATTTATTCAAGATACTGATGGTACGCAATTAATCAACTGGAAGGACATTAATTCTGATGACATTGTCATTATTCCTGCCTTTGGCACGACTTTGGAAACGGAGAAAATTCTCCGAAAAAAAGGGATTGATGTTTTAACCTATAATACAACATGTCCCTTTGTTGAAAAAGTATGGAATCGCTCTTCAAAATTAGGAAGCGATAAGCATACCATAATAATTCATGGAAAACACAAACACGAAGAAACAAGGGCCACTTTTTCGCATAGCGAGATCAATTCTCCATCTTTGATTGTCAAAAATATTTACGAAGCCGAATATGTAGCCAATTACATTCTTGGAAAAGTATCACGCCAAGAATTTTTCAGTTTTTTTGAAGGTAAAATTTCGACAGGCTTTGATCCCGATTTACACTTAACTAAAATTGGTGTCGTTAATCAAACAACGATGCTTGCATCGGAAACTCAAGCCATCGCAGACTATCTTAGAGATACTATGATTCTTAAATTCGGGGATAAAACCCTTTCCGATCATTTTGCTGACACAAGAGATACGCTCTGCTATGCGACTAACGATAATCAATCTGCCACCCTAGAATTACTTAATAGTAGTGCAGATTTAGCCATTGTAGTTGGAGGTTATAATAGCAGTAACACAACTCATCTTGCTGAATTATTAGTACCAAAATTTAAGACATTCTTTATTCGTAACGAGAATGAGATAGAATCGTTAAATTCAGTTAAATCATTTAATATACACTCAAAAACTGTTGAAAATTTAACTTCATTCATTCCAAAAAAAGAGAATTTAAAAATTATAATCACCTCTGGGGCATCTTGTCCTGATTCAGTAGTAGATCGGGTTATACAGAAAATACTTTCCGAATTGAAAGTGAATTACAATCTTGAAGATATTAAATAATGGAAAGGTTTATCAACATATTGATTATTGATGATGATGTAAATTTACGCTCTAACATCAAAGATATTCTATCAGGCAGAGGTAACAACGTTTTTACCGTAAGCTCAGTTGAAAAAGCAATACCAATCATAAAGAAAAAAGAGATTGGTATTTTTATTATTAATATCGAAGATTCCACAGAAGGTTTAAAAATAATCAAATCGATTAATGATAATTCCATTTTAAACAACAGTTACATTGTTGTGGTCGCTAAAGAAGGAAGTTCCAGTGGTAAATTTATTAAAGGTATGCATTATGGAGCAGTTGACTACATCACTTATCCTTTTAATTCAAACTTGATTAGAAGCAAAATCGAAGTCTTCAAGTCATTGTATTATAAGGATCAAAGAATTGGTCAGCTTCTTAGTAATATTTTTCCGACCTCCGTATTAGAAGAATTCTCCATCAATGGCAAGTTTTCTCCTAAAAAAGTAGAAAATGGTGTTGTTTTATTTACAGACTTTGTTGATTTTTCATTAAAAGCAAAAACTTTAAAGCCATTACATTTGATTCAACAACTAGAAAAATATTTTACCAAATTTGATGAAATCACGCACAAATATAAACTGGAGAAAATTAAAACTATTGGAGATGCTTACATGGCACTGGCAGGCGTAACTGAAAATCATCCATACCCATCTGTGCGGGCTTGTCTAGCTGCGATTGAAATTCGCAATTATATGCAAACAGAACAGGATACTGCAATTGCGATGAAAAAGGATTTCTGGGAAATTAGAATTGGACTACACGTAGGTCCTTTAGTTGCTGGAATTATTGGTACTTCAAAATTTAATTTCGATGTTTGGGGTGACACTGTTAACATAGCCGCAAGAGCTGAGGCAAACACCAAAAGTGGGTCAATAACAATCACACAAAATATTGCCAAAAATATAAACCAATACTTTTTAATTACTCCTCGAGGGAAAGTTGATATTCAGAAGAGAGGAGGAAGCATTGAAATGTTCTATTTAGAACAATTGCAAGAAGAATTCGCAATGTACGGTGAAGGGAGCTTCCCAAGCACCGCGTTAAGATTAAAATGTGGGCTTTCTCCTATGGATTTCAAACAGGCTAAGTCACATATCATTAACCGGTTAAAATCATTATTACCAGAAAACTTGTCTTATCATGATCTACCTCATTCTATTAACGTTGAAAAGGCGGTTATTCGCTACAGTAAATTAGAAGGTGTAGGTAAGGATGATTTAGTGCTTTTAAGAACGGCTGCTTTGTTTCATGATGCCGGTTTTATTATGCAATATAGTGACAATGAAGATTTCGCAATAAAAATGGTCCGTTCTACCCTGCCAACTTATGGATATTCAACAGATCAAATAAAAGTTATAGCAGCCATTATTAATTCAACAAAGAGAGAAGTTGAACCTACAAACCTACTCCAAGAAATTTTGTGTGACGCCGATCATGATTATTTAGGTAGACCAGATTATGAAGCGATTGTTAAAAAATTAAGAAAGGAAAAGGAAGCTTACGGTCAACGATTTGAAGATAAAGAGTGGATAGAATACCAGATCGAATTCTTAGAAAATGTGCATGTATATTACACAGAGACAGCTAAGAACATACGTTCAAATGGAAAAATAACGCGCATAAGAAAACTACGATTACAACTAAACGAAATTAACAAAGGCTAAATGAAAGTTTATACAAAAAAAGGGGACAAAGGAACGACTCAGTTAATAGGAGGAACAAGAATTCCTAAAAACTCTCTTCGTATTGAAGCATATGGCACCATTGATGAATTAAATTCTCATATTGGACTTATTCGAGATCAGGAAATCGAAGAAGAACATGTCAACCAGTTATTAGAGGTGCAAGACAGGTTATTCACTCTGGGTTCACTGTTGGCTTCGGACCCAAGTAAAAAAACGATGAAATTGCCAGAGTTAAAAGAACAAGATGTATTTAATATAGAAAACTGGATTGACTCCATGGATGCAGTTCTTGAACCCATGAAAAACTTTATTCTCCCTGGAGGACACACAACAGTTTCTTTTACACAAATTGCAAGGTGTATATGTAGGAGAGCCGAGCGTGTTATTACAGAACTGAGCATTAATGATACTGTCTCGCCGATTGTTTTAATTTACATTAATCGACTAAGCGATTATTTGTTTGTTCTTGGGAGAAAATTTACGCAAGACCTCAACGCAGAAGAGCAAGTTTGGAAACCACGCATGTAATCCAAAAATAGCATTATTGATTCGTTCATGGAGACTGTTCAAAAAGTTTTGCTTCAAAAATTTGGAATCTATTAAATTAAAATTACTTTTGCGCCAATACTAATTGAATAATTGAGGAAATATGTACTGGACTTTAGAATTAGCATCTTATTTGGAAGACGCACCGTGGCCAGCGGCAAAAGACGAATTGGTTGATTATGCAATCAGAACTGGTGCTCCTCTCGAGGTGGTTGAGAACCTTCAAGCACTGGAGGATGAGGGAGAAACATACGATAATATAGAAGAAATATGGCCGGATTACCCGTCTAGAGAAGACTTCCTCTTTAATGAGGATGAATACTAAATGAAAATCCCGATTTATTCGGGATTTTTTTTTGCTATATTGCCTAATGAATTTTCTAGGACATATCTTTTTTTCAAACAATGATACAGAGCTAATGGTTGCGAATATTTTTGGAGACTTCGTAAAAGGAAAAGACATTTCTAGATATTCGGAAAAAATACAAGCAGGAATTGTTCTGCATAGAAAAATTGACCATTACATTGATCATCATCCTATTGTTTTAGAATTAAAACATCAATTATATTCCTCTTTACCCAAAGTTACAGGAATTGCTATTGATTTATACTTCGATCATTTATTAGGAAAACGTTGGAACAACTACTGTCATATTTCGTTAGAGAAATACGTTGAAAATTTTGAAGAAGCACAAGTTGACCGAAACGACTACGATAAGAATGAATTTTGGTTTCTAATAGATAAAATGAAAGAAGGAAGATGGCTGCAACACTCACCTACTGATTATGGATTAGCTCAATCTTCAAGAGGCGTTTCTAGAATGATTTCTTTTGAAAATGTTTTACATACGGCTCCAAAAGTATTCCATGATAACGAAGAAATGATAGAGCAAACTTTCATCCAATTTATGGACGAAGCCATCCCCTATTTTGATAATTACTATCGTCTAGAATTAAACTAAATTTTGATTTTGTTAAAAAACAAATAGAAATTTTCTACTGTTTCTGAATAAAAAAGTATAAATTACTATCTTAATCAATCGATGTTTACTAAAATAAAACATAAAATACTTCTTTTGTCCGCATTACTATTAACAGTAATTGCACTTAAAAGTTGTGTTATGGAAAATGATGAAGTTATAGATACTTTTGATCGTCCAGATGTTAAAATTGATTTGCCAGAAATTCTTCATAAAGGAAAGATTACCATACTTGCAGAGAACAGTACAACCTCTTATTTCTATTATAAAGGAAAAGAAATGGGATTCGAGTACGAAATACTTAAACTTTTCGCGGAAGAAATTGGCGTGGAGTTAGAGGTTAAGGTTGTCAATAACCTTGATAGCCTTATTAGTTTAGTAAATAGTGGACAAGGTGATTTAATTGCCTGCAACTATACAGTAACTAGAGAGCGTTCAAAAATCCTCAACTTTTCTGTCCCATTCATCCAGTCACAGCAAGTTCTTGTACAGCGAAAACCAGAAGATTGGAAAGAAATGAAAGAAAAAGAATGGAAAGATTTACTTGTTAATTCACCTAACGATCTAGCCAATAAGAGTGTTCATGTGTGGAAAAACTCTAGTTATTACGAACGCTTAAATCATTTGCAATCGGAAATAGGAGACACGATTTTTATTGAAGGAATGGAAGGAAATATTGGTGGAGAAGAGCTTATAGAAATGGTAGCAGAAGGAATAATTGATTATACCGTAACTGAAGATGTTGTTGCAAAAGTGAACAAACAGTTCTATGATAATCTTTTTACGGACATTAAATTATCATTCAAGCAAAAAATTGCTTTTGGGATGAGAAAATCGAGTCCTCTTTTGAAGCATAAATTAGATGAATGGTTAACTAGTTTTATGGAAAAATCAACATTTAAGTATATCAGCAAGAAGTATTTTGATATGAAACATGTCACAAACAAACCAAATAGAAGCTATGCCACACTAAGTAAAACCAAAATATCTCAATTTGACAATACTTTTAGGAGAGCGGAAAAAGTGTCTGGTTGGGATTGGCGGTTAATTGCTGCCATATCTTATCAAGAATCTAAATTTAACCCAAATGCACTATCATTCGGTGGTGCGTATGGTATGATGCAATTTATGCCCAACACAGGTCCGACTTATGGTGTTTATCCAGATTCACCGCCAGAAGTACAAATCATCGGAGGTGCTAAAAAGTTAATGGCAGATGAAAAACATTGGAAAGAAATTACGGATGACTTTCAACGGAAAAAATTCTCAATGGCTTCTTATAATGCTGGTAGAGGGCATATAATGGATGCACAAAGACTTGCTAAAAAACACGGATTAGATCCTTTGAAATGGGATGATAATGTTGAAAAAATGCTGTTAAATCTTTCCAAAAAAGAATTCTACCAAGACGAGGTAGTCCGTCATGGAATGATGAAAACGCGTATCACATACAACTACGTTCGCGATGTCACAGAAAGATACTTGGAATGGGCCTCCATTTACCAATAGTTATTACTTTTATCTAAAAAATCATCAAACAACTCATTGTCATAGAAGGTCCAACAGCCAGTGGAAAAACATCCGTTAGTGTAAAACTTGCAAAACACTATGATACGTGCATCCTTTCAGCAGATTCTAGACAATTTTACAAAGAACTGTCCATCGGAACTGCCAAACCTTCAATGGAAGAACAAAATGGCGTTCAACACTATTTTATTAATTCACACTTGTTAAAAGACGAAGTTTCTTCAGCACAGTATGAGCGAGAAGGTCTGATTGTTCTAGAAAAGGAATTCAAAAACAAAGATACAATTATTCTTGTTGGTGGTTCTGGTATGTTCATCGATGCACTTTGTATTGGCTTGGATAAAATCCCTTCTTCTCCTTCTTTAAGAAAGGAGATTCAAAAAGAATACAATGAGAATGGATTGGATTTGTTGCTTGAAGAATTAAAACGAAAAGATCCTGAATATTTTGCTGAAGTTGACAAGAAAAATTCTGTGAGAATAATACGGGCAATTGAAGTTATAAGATTTAGTGGAAAAAAATACTCCGAGCTAAGAATTTCAACACCAAAAAACCGACCATTTACAGTACATCGATTTGTGTTAAATCACGAGAGGGAAAAACTCTATACCAGAATCAATAATCGAGTAGAATCAATGGTTACTCAAGGATTAGTTGACGAAGCAATGTCTGTAAAACATCTTGAGACGCTCTCTTCTTTGAATACTGTTGGCTACAAGGAACTCTTCAGTTATTTCGATGGTACGATTTCATTAGCCGAAGCAATTGATCAGATAAAACAAAATACCAGACGCTACGCAAAAAGACAAATCACTTGGTTTAAAAGGCATAAAGATGCTACTTGGATAAATTTTGAGAGCGCTGAACAAGTTTGCAAAGAGATTATTGAAAAAATAAATACATTTATTTAATCAAAAAAAATCTTGGAATGATTCTTGAAATCCTTTATTCAAACCAGTCAAATTAAACTCCATGAAAATCAAACTTGATAAAGTAATGCCAAAACCTTTAGAATCTATTAAGCATAGTGAAAAAAGTATTTGGGGAAATGTAATTGAACTCATTCCTCAGAAAAAAATTATGCTTAACGCATCAAGTGGAAAAGGGAAATCGACCTTCGCCACAACAGTATTTGGTTTACGAAATGATTACACTGGAAGCATATCCTACGATGGTATCGATATTAAAACATTAAGCGTTGATGACTGGACGGACATTCGAAAAAGTAAACTATCGGTTGTTTTTCAGGATTTACAATTATTCCCGAAGCTTTCCGTTCGTGAGAATTTATTACTCAAGAATTCACTGACAGACACGTATTCTGAACAAGAGTTAAAGCATCACTTACAATTACTAGAGATTGAAGATAAATGGGAACAAAAATGCGGTCTATTATCTATGGGTCAGCAACAACGGGTGGCAATTTTTCGTTCTTTAGCGCAACCATTTGATTGGTTAATAATGGACGAACCATTCTCTCATTTAGATGAAGAAAACACACAGAGATGTCTAAGACTAATAGATACGAGGACCAACGAATTAAACGCTGGATTTGTGTTAACCTCTCTTGGAGATAACCATAACTTTAATTTTGACCAAGAACTAAACCTATAAACGATGCTGAATAAATTACTTTTTAAAAATCAAGATAGAAAGCAATTGATCATTGCGATTATTGGTGCGTTTATGGGAATTACCTTTCTCATTACATCCATTCACTACCTTATTAAGGTAAATGAATTTGGAGAAGGCGCAGACATTCTTGGACCCAATACCATAATTGTTCAAAAGCAAGTCAATACCTTAGGTATGTCACGAACAGACTTTAGTAAAAATGAGATCGAAAAGATTAAAGCAAAACCATTCATTCATGATGTAAAACCAGTAATAGCAAACAATTTTGATGTCTCATTTGAAACGGCTGACCCTCTAGTACCTCGTTTTCGGTCAGATGTATTCATTCAGACTGTTGACCCTGAGTTTTTAGATGTTGAATTAAACAATTGGGAATGGAAAGAAGGAAACAATTATGTTCCAATGATCATGCCACGTGATTTCTTAGTCATGCTCAATACATTTATGAGCGCCAGCGGAATTCCTCAAATTTCTGATGGTCTTGCTATGGATATTAAATTCAAATTCACGTTATCCAACAATGATAATTCTAAAAAAGAATGGATAGATGCTCGGATTGTTGGTTTCACAAACGAAGTAGCATCCATTCTGGTTCCAGAAAGTTTTATGAGTTATGGAAATAATAAATTTTCTGACAGCACAGATCAAAAAATAACCCAGATAATGATTTCTGGGGAAGAAAGTGAATTTGGTTTAGTTGAAGAAATGCTTGAAAAAAGAGGCTTAGAGACCAAAAATTCTCAAATGGTTGTTGGACGATTAAAAAGTATGGTGGGCACCTTATTTTTAGTCGTGTTAGGTATATCTATTATAGCTGTCTTTGTTTCGGGGCTTGTTCTCATACAATATATGCAACTTTTAATGTCCAGAAATGCCTATGAAGTGAGAACCTTAATGAGAATGGGACATCACCCAAAGAAAATAATCAGCATGTTCTTTCTCTATTTTGTGAAAATTTTTGGAATAGTTGCCACACTTGGATTAATTCTATTCTTTATTTTTAAGCTCTTCTTAGATGATATGTTTTCTACTGGTGGCCTTTACATTGATACAAGCATTACTCTTGGAAGTATTGGAGCCTTGTTAATCGCTTATGTATTGTTTGCTTATGCAAGTTTCAAAACTGCCACAAAAGGTATTTTTAATGAATATTAGCCGTTAAAAAAATGTTAATTGATGTTAGAAATGTATTTTTGCGGCTAAATACGAATACCTTTAACTTTAAAATAATAAATCGATGAAATCTATAATTACAATAATTCTTATTCTTTCTTCAACCTTCACTTTTGGACAAAATTTAAAATTTAAAATAGTAGGACAAAAAGATACAACTGTTAACCTTGTTAGGTACTTTGGTAAAGGTCTTTATTATGCAGATACTGCAGAAATGAAAAATGGCGTTGTGGAATTTGACGGCACAAAACAGAAGCCGGGAATTCTTGCTCTTTTCTTACCTGGACAAAAAATGTTAGAATTTATCTATAATAAAGAGGATGTTTACATCGAAGCTTCTTTAGTTGATTTAATGGGGTCTGCAAAGGTTAAAAAATCTGAGGAGAACAAAATTTTCAGCGAGTATGTGAAATTTGTAAATATGGAAAGGAACAAAGCAAACAATCTTGTTGAAAGAAGAAAAGCGGTAAAAGCTGAATCTTCTGAATACAAGCAACTCACAGATCAAATTGATGCAACTACTAAAAAAGTAATTGCTTACCAGACTAGTATTGTAGAAAATAACTGGGATATGTTGGTATCAAGAGTTATCAAAATGTCAATGGATATTGTTATTCCAGAAGCTCCAAAAGATGAAAATGGAGTAATTATCGATTCGTCTTTTCGATTTAGTTATTTCAGAGATCATTATTTCGACAATATCGATTTGAAGGATGATAGATTGGTGAGAACGCCTATTTATCACAATAAATTAGAAAAATATTTCGGTAAAACAATGATGATTCAACACTGGGATACAGTCGTTAAATATGCATTTCAATTGTGCGATCAATTAACAGTAGGCTCAGATATGTACCAGTACAATGTTTCTTGGATTACCAGTCAATACGAGAAAAGTAAGATTATGGGAATGGATAAAGTTTTCGTAAAAATGGGAGAACGTTATTATTGTGGACTAACAGACGAGGGGAAACCTAAAGCTCCATGGATGAAAGAAGAGAGCTTGGAGAAACTATGCAAGAAAGTAAACACACACATGGACTTAGTGATGGGAGCAACACCTCCAAACATCCGCCTTCGTGATACTACAGACGTTAATTGGGAGGATTTCTATAGTTTAAAATCGGATTTCACTATTCTTTATTTTTGGGATCCTCAATGTGGTCATTGCACAAAAATAACACCTAAATTACAAACACTTTACGAGAAAAAATTTAGAGACAGAAACGTTGAAATATTTGCCGTTGGAAAAGCAGTTGGGGAAGATTTTGAGAATTGGAAAAAATTTATTCGTGAAAACAATCTTGAATTTATTAACGTTGCAGTAACTGATGAATTGTACAACGCAGCAATGAAGGATGCAAGACAATTTGTGCCAAAATACACAACACTTAAGTCTTTGAATTATCAAACAACGTATGATATTTTCTCTACTCCAAAAGTTTTTGTTTTGGATAAGGACAAAAAAATCATTGCAAAGAGCTTATCTATTTCACAACTTGAGGATTTAATAGATAGACTGCAGGGTAAATCCGATTTACCAAAATTATTCCCTCCTAATGTTGAAAAACCTGAGGATGAACAGATGCATTAACACAAAGTGTTATATTTCAAAATCTCGCTCAGAAATGTGCGAGATTTTTCTTTGCAAGTAAACAATAATTAAACTGTTGTAGAATTATCTTTAAATCGCTTTAGTAATGCAACGCATTGATTTCAGACCGAATCATCCGTTTATCTATCGTTGACAACTTGCCAAACTTGTTGATAATTTAACCTTCAAATTAAGGTCTTTTCATAATCAATCATCTACTTTTACAATTAAAATAATTGATTATGAAAAGACTATTACCTATCCTACTAATTATAGTAACACCTTTATTCGCTGCGTCTCAAGCAACCACGATAATAATTTCTGAATTTGCAGAAGGTTCAAGTAATAACAAGTACATTGAATTGTACAATGGAACAGCAAACCCTGTAGATTTAAGTTTTTTCTCACTTTCTTCTTGCAACAATGGTTGTGATGTTTTTGGAGAATTTGATTTTCCAAACAATATTACGTTTGCACCAGGAACCATTTTACCTAGTGGTGGGACTTATGTAATTGCTCATGGTTCTTCAGATCCAATAATTTTAGCTGTTGCAGATCAAACGTTCAATTTTTTATCAAATGGTGATGACGTATATGCCTTAACTTTGGCAGGTGCAACCGCAAATAACTATACGATTATTGATATCTTGGGAGATTTGCAAGGTGATCCAGGAACTAACTGGGCTGTTGCTGGAGTATCTCCAGGTACGCAAAATAATACCATGGTGAGGAAACCCAATATTTGTGTTGGTAACCCAAACGAATTAGCCTCTTTTGGAGTGGATTCATTAAGTTCTGAATGGTGGGTTTTTCCATCTAACTATTGGGACAGTTTGGATATGCATACAGATAATTGTGTATCTGCTGGGTGCAACACCTTTGGTTCAACAACTCAGATAGCTTGTGGATCATACACTGGACCTAGCGGAACCGTTTTTACTTCAACAGGGCTATTTACAGATACTATTCTTAATGCCGCAAGTTGTGATAGTATAATTGCCATAGATTTAACAATTAACCCGATTTACAACATTGTTACTTCAGATAGCGCATGTGCGGGAGTTAGTTATTCATTTGGAACTCAAACGCTGACAACTACAGGAAATTACACAGAACTTTTTACATCAATAAATGGTTGTGATAGCACCGTCAACCTTGATATGATATTTTTAGTGTCTTATACAACCAATGTTTCAGCTTCAATTTGTAATGGAGATTCATACATTTTAGGAGCTCAAACATTAACCGCTTCAGGTTCATATTCAGAATTGTTTACAGCTGCTGGAGGATGTGATTCTACTGTTAATCTAACATTGACTGTGATTCCAAATTCTACAGCAACAATAAGTCCAATCGTATGTGGTTCTTATACCTCACCAAGTGGCAATTATACTTGGGTAACTAGTAACACTTATACTGATACAATTACAAATACTGCAGGATGTGATAGTGTTATAACTATTATTTTGACTGTAAATACGTCAACAGCAAACACACTTAATGAAGTTGCTTGTGATTCATATACACTCAACACTACAACATACACCTCGTCTGGTGTTTATACCCAAGTATTAACGAATGCCGCAGGTTGCGATTCAACAATTACTTTAAATTTAGAGATAACACCTACTCCAAATTCACCTACAGTGACTGGGGACTCCTCTTACTGTGTTGGGGATGTGATGATAGCCATGACTTCTACAAGTACTTCTTTTGATTCATTGATAATATCAGGAGTTGCAGACGCAACATTACCTGGAGGTTTACCAAAATGTGTTGAGTTTTATGCTCTTTATGACATTCCTGACCTAAGTATTTACGGATTTGGATCTGCAAATAATGGTGGAGGTACAGATGGAGTAGAGTACACTTTTCCTGCGATACCATTGACTGCTGGGTCCTATTATAGAGTTGCTACTGACTCCGTTAACTTTATGACATTTTACGGGATTTTTCCTAATGACCTTAACTCTGCTGCTAACGTAAACGGTGATGACGCAATCGAGCTATTTAAAGATTCAGTTGTGATAGACGTATTCGGAGATATCAACATAGATGGCTCAGGTCAACCTTGGGAATACCTGGATGGCTGGGCTTACAGAAACAATAACACCTTACCAAATGGTGGCGTTTGGGATATTGCTGGCTGGTCTTTTAGTGGTCCTAATGCATTAGATGGCGCGTCGGATAACGCAAGCTCTGGAAATCCGTTCCCAATAGGTACTTATCAATCAACACCACCAACAAGTTCTATCACTTGGTACACAGATGCTGCACTATCAATAGTTTTTGGAACAGGAAGTCCAATTGCTCCTGCAGCATCTAGTCAAACATATTATGCTACGGAAACACTAACAGGTGGTTCTTCTTGCGAAAGCACAGGTTCGCCAGTTATAATATCGCTAAACGCTTTGCCGACAATTAATGGAGGACTTGATCAAACTGTTTGTGAAGGAATCACAGTAACATTATCCGGAGCAGGAGGAAACAACTATGTTTGGAGCAATAGCGTCAATGATGGAATATCATTTATTCCACCTGTTGGATCAAATACATACACAGTGACTGGGACAGATGTAAATGGATGTTCCAACACAGACCAAGTCATAATTAATGTAAATGCTTTACCTACTGTTACATTTGGAGCATTGACTGACATGTGTGTTTATAATAATGCAATTACATTAAGTCAAGGTTCTCCTGCTGGTGGAACATACTCTGGTAATGGAGTAACTGGAACATTGTTCGATCCTGCTGCCGCAGGAAATGGAACTCATACGCTGGTATATTCTTTTACAGATGGTAATGGCTGCACAGCATCTGATTCGGCTTTTATTTTTGTAGATGCTTGTGCTTCAATCAGTGAAATTACCAACAGTTCGATTCGTGTTTATCCAAATCCAACAAAAAGTCTTTTAACAGTTAGTTTTGATGGTTCAATGGCAGATATTTCTGTAAAAGATATCAATGGTAAAACATTAGTTAGTAAATTAATTAATGCAAATGAAACACTTGACTTGACTTCTTTATCAGCAGGAACTTACTTCATTGAAGTGTCTATTGAAGGAGAGAAATACATAAAAAGAATTATTGTTGAATAAACAAACCAATCTTTAGTAAAAGCAGTATCAAATTGATGCTGCTTTTTTTTTATAAAAAAAATGAAAGAATGTAACTTTATACTTGTTAAATTTGTTTTAATTGTAACCAAACATTATTGCACATGAAATTATTCTTTTTTCTAATTCTATTCAGTCCTGTTGTTATTAGTCAAACGTACTGGCAACAAGAAGTTAATTATAAAATAGACGTATCGCTCAATGACAAAAACCATACATTGACGGCTAATGAAGAATTTGAATACATCAATAATTCTCCAAATTCTCTAGATAGAATCTATGTTCACATCTGGCCAAATGCTTATAAAGATAAGACAACTGCTCTTGCAAAACAATCTTACAAAGATGGAGACCAACAATTAAGATACATTACCGAAGAAAAAAAAGGACTTATTGATTCTCTTGATTTCAAAATTAATGGAGAAAAAGTGAAATGGGAATACCATGCACATCATTCTGACATCGCAATTCTAACCTTAAATTCTCCTCTGCAACCAGGTGCTAAAATGATGGTTTCAACGCCATTCTTTGTTAAAATACCTTCTGGTTCAATCTCACGACTTGGGCATATTGGAGAATCCTATCAGATTACTCAATGGTTTCCAAAACCTGCTGTCTATGACAAAGACGGATGGCACTATATGCCTTATTTAGGTCAAGGAGAATTTTACTCTGAATTTGGTTCATTTGATGTCTCAATAACTCTTCCAGAAAATTATGTTGTTGGAGCTACTGGAGATTTACAAACAAACTCGGAGAAAATATTTCTAGATAAAATCGCAGACGAAACAGCCGATGCAATTGCAAATAAAAGATTAACTCGTGATTTGGGAAAAGAATTAAATTCAACAGGCTATCCCATTTCCAGCACAGAAACAAAAACGATACGCTATACTCAATCTAATGTGCATGATTTCGCATGGTTCGCCGATAAACGTTTCAGCGTTCTTAAAAGTGAAGTGGAATTACCTCATTCTAAAAGAAAAGTTACATCGTGGGCAATGTACACCCCGAGAGAGGCTAAATTATGGGGGAAAGCATCAGAATATATCAATGATGCGGTATATTATTACTCTTTGTGGAATGGTGATTATCCTTACAACAATGTAACAGCTGTAGATGGAACTATTAGTGCAGGTGGTGGTATGGAATATCCGAATGTCACAGTTATTGGAAGATCTGGTAACGCACATACTCTCGAAGTAGTTATCGTTCACGAGGTTGGGCATAATTGGTTTTATGGACAATTGGGAACAAACGAGAGAGTCCATGGCTGGATGGACGAGGGAATGAACACCTTGAATGAAATACGATACATTCAAACCAAGTACCCCAATAATACAGCTCTTTCTGACGTGGTTTTGAATGGAAAATTTCACTTGAACGATTTAAATCACCATGACTTAGCAGACATCTCTTACAGGGGAATTGCTGGTATTGGAGAAGATCAACCAATAGAAACACATTCTGTAGAGTTCTCACCAATCAACTATGGGATAATAATGTATCAAAAAACAGGATTGGTTTTTTACTATCTAAAAGATTATTTGGGTGAAGAATTATTTGACAAATGCATGAGAAACTATTATCGAGAATGGGAGTTTAAACATCCTCAGCCGATTGACATGCAAAATTCATTGGAGAAAACGTCGGGAAAAGACTTGAATTGGTTGTTCAAAGACCTTATTCAGACAACAAAACATGTTGATTATAAAATAAAGAAAGTAAAACGTACAGAAAATGGATTTGATGTAACAATTAAGAATGTTGGACAAGTAGATGGACCAATAGAAGTCAATGCGATAAAGGATCAGAAAATTGTTGAATCTATTTGGGTAGAACCCGGAAGCAAGAAAACAATAGTAGAAATGACTCATTCTGATGCTGATAAAATGATTATTGATGCGAATAAAGACATCCCTGAAATTCATCGTCAGAATAACAGTTCAAAAACTAAAGGAATTTTCAAAAAGTATGAACCGCTAAAAATGGAGTTTCTTTTTGGGGATAATGAAGACGCATACACCAATTTATTTTGGACGCCTACAATTTCCGGTAACTTATATGATCGAGTAATGCTTGGACTTGCATTTCATAATTTTTCTGCTCCTACGAGTCGTTTTAACTTCTTAATTGCCCCCTCCTATTCTTTTGGAAGACAATCTATTTCGGGAATTAGTGAACTGAGTTATACTTTTTTACCCACAACAAAATTGAAGACTTCTAAATTCGGTCTGTCCTTAAAATCTTTCAAAAATGATTCAGTTTACCGAAACAATGATTCTTACTTCATCTCTGTTGCTCCCTATTGGCAAGCAAAAATTGGAAATCGAAAAAGTAATTCCCCAATCAGTCAATTTTTAAGAATTCAAGGGATTTACAAAAAAGACAAATTAGGGCCTACTCATATTGAACATGTTGGATTCTATCTTTTATACAATTACGACTATCGGAAAACGGATTTTCAATTCAATTTTCAACTAAAAAACGAGTATTACACCAATGTTAATTCTACAGATGAAGTTGCACGACTTTTTGTAGAGTCAACTTTTAAATATCGATTCATGAAGAAAAAAATGGTCCGATGGTTAGAATTAAGAATGTTTGCTGGACAGCAATACAAACGGAAATTTTCATTTGGAAATACCTACCAATATTCAATGTCTTTATCAGGTGCAGATGGCCGACAAGATTTATTTGTAGATGATTATTATTTCGGCAGGAATGAAACTTCTGGAATTTGGTCTCAACAGCGTAATGAGAATATGGGTGGTTTCAAATCTACTTCAACTCTGGGGACATCATCTATTGCAATTGCGGCTGGAAATTTATACGTTCCCTTCCCTATTCAAAAAATGGGTTTTTTGGGAGTATTCGCTGATTTTGGAGCATTCAATGATGGAATACAAATAAGGACGCTTGCAAACACAGGTGTCGGATTGAGATTAGGAGGCGTTTTTGGTATATATTTCCCAATTTGGATGAGTGATGATATAGTCAATTCTTATTCGTCACAAAACTACACAGAAAGAATACGATTTACGTTAAAATTTAATCCGTTTAATAGGCCATTGAACATTCAATCTTTGTTTTAAATAAACTCACTCAATTCTAGCCATCTGTCGGTTTTTTTTTCAAGCTCCTTAACAACAACTGACAGTCGTTTTCCTGCCTCCATCAAATCGTTAGTATCTACATTTACATCTGACAGAATAACAGTCAATTTTGATTTTTCTGTTTCCAACATTTCCATTTCTTCTTCTAAGCGTTCAAATTCGGCATTTTCCTTGTAAGAAAGTTTGATTTTCTTTTCAGGTTCTTTTGTAACTCCTTCAGAAATAGTCGATATTTTGATTTTCTCTTCAGGTGTGTTGTCTTTTTGCTGAGCTTTGTTTGACTTCAGCATCTGTTTTCGATATGCTGTGTAATTGCCAAGTAAATCCTTAATTTTAGCATCTCCTTCGAAAACAAAAAGATGATCAACCATTTTATCCATGAAATAGCGATCATGCGAAACAACTATTAAGCAACCTTGAAAGCCTCTTAGATATTCTTCCAAAACACTCATTACAAAGATGTCTAAATCATTAGTTGGCTCATCAAGAATTAAGAAATTAGGGTTCTTCATAAGAATAGTCATCAATTTCAGACGACGTTTCTCTCCCCCGCTCAATTTATGCACAAAGTTAAAATGCATATTTCTAGGAAAGAGAAACTTCTCTAAAAATTGCGCTGCAGACATTTGCCGACCCTTCTCTAAGGGAATAAACTCTGCGATGTCCCTAATAACATCGATTACTTTCTTTGACTCGTCTTTGACTTTCAGTAATTCTTGACTGTAATAACCAAAAACAACCGTTTCTCCAGTTACAATTTTACCGGAAGAGACTTCTTCTTGTCCGAGAATCATATTCAAAAAAGTAGATTTTCCAGCACCATTTTTTCCAACGATACCCAATCGTTCATTCCGTTTAAAAGTGTAGGAAAAATTCTCTAATATTTTCAACTCATCAAAGGACTTTCCGACCTTGTGCATCTCAAGAATTTTGGAACCTAATCTTTCCATTTTTACTGGAATTTCCAATTCAGATCTATCAATTTGTTGTTTTGCAACTTTTTTCGTGTCGTGAAACGCTTCAATTCTGGCTTTTTGCTTCACTCCTCTCGCTTTAGGTTGTCGTCGCATCCAATCCAGCTCTTTTCTAAATTGATTCTGTGCTTTACCTATTGTAGATTCTCGTTGCTCATTTCGCTCAGCCTTTTTCTCTAAATAATAGGAGAAATTACCTTTGTATTTATAGATTGTTTTATCTTCTAGTTCAAGAATCGTATCACAAACTACTTCTAAAAAATAGCGATCATGCGTCACCATTAAAATAGTAGATTTCGACTTAGAAAGATAGTCTTCTAACCATTCTATCATATCTAAGTCAAGATGATTGGTAGGTTCATCAAGAATTAAAAAATCTGAATCCGTGACAAGAACTTTTGCCAAAGCTACACGTTTTTGCTGACCACCCGAAAGAGTACTTACCAGTTTACTTGTATCTTCTAGCTTAAGAACAGAGAGGATTTGATTAACCTTAACTTCAATATCCCATGCATTCAATTCAGTAATGGCTTCAAAAGAATTTGCAATTAAATTTTCATCACCCAAACGCATGGCGTAGTTGTATTCTTTAACAGCCTTTAATTCTGGAAGGTCATGTGAGAATACTTCTTCTAGGATTGTATTGTTTCCAACCAAGTTTTCATTTTGCTGCATAAATACAATGCGCAAATCTTTTCGAAATACTATTCTCCCCGAGTCATATTGTTCTTTCTCAATTAAACACCTGAGCAAAGTAGTTTTACCACTTCCGTTTTTTGCAACAATGGCTACTTTTTGTCCTTGATCAATTCCGAAAGTTAAATCTTCAAAGATGATTCTGTCACCAAATGATTTTGTTAGGTTTTCTATTGAGAGGTAATTCATTTTTTATTTTATTCTAAGATAAAATTTCAGTATCCTCCTCTTCGATCACTCACAGTCTGAGTTAGAAGTTGACTCTTCCAAAATCAAGTTAAATTTTCTGTTTTTTATTTTTAAATAGTTTCTAATTCTTATTCAAACGATAAGTTATTCTCACGGTAGGAAATAATGATGGGAATTATAAAACTATCTCAATCTATCTAAAGAGCTCAATAGTTCCTTATCTTTTTTTATTCCAATGTTTGCTAAGAAAGTAAATGGAAAACCAGCAATAAACAAAATAAAACCAAGCCCCATTTCACGACTTGACGTTTTTTCGGTAAGTAAAGTATCTCCAAAATAACTCAATAAGACAACCGCTACTACCATTAAAAAATAGATTCCAAAAATCATTCTACCTAACTTAAATTGTCTTTGCAAGTTCTTGTAAGACATGATACATAAGAAACACAAGAGTATTAGTGAGATAGTTGCAATATAAAACGGAAAAGTTGTAGTACTAATAATTTTCTCATTCTCTAAACTGTACTCTACAATTCCGTAAGAACCAAAAGAAAAGCGAGAAGTTTCATTTAAGAAAGAAAAAAAAATACTACCAAAAGTAACAATTGACAATAAGATGATTGCAATTGATAAGTAAAGTGTTTGAATTCGCTGTATCATTTAATGAAGTATTAACTGTTAATTATTTCGTGAGCCAATGCAAATTTCTAGAATACAGAAAAACAAACAGACCTGAAAGAATTAAATTAATTATAATTATTATGCTTGGCACATTAGCAGCAGAAACTGTTGTGTAGATTGCTCCAACTGACAAAAGTGAATATATAATATAAATATGAAATCCAATTTTGTATCCTTTCAACATTTTCAACGCAGAGAATAAACCAATACAAACAACAACCAATGAAACAAACACTCCTAAATAAAAATTATTATTCGACTCTTCGCTCATGAGAATTATTTTCTCGAAAAAATCAGCAAAACCATCCATTCCTAGTTCTTTCATTTCACTCATCTGCTTCGTCAACTCAACTCTTGTTGCCGTCATTTGTTCACTACTTTGTTTACCTGATACAAAGCTAAACAGTGATCCTAAAATTGATAAACCGGTCCAAATAAATGTTAAGATGCATAAGGTTGTTAGAAACCCTGGCCTTGGTTGTTCTTGGTTTAAGTTTGTATCTAATTGATCTGTCATAATTCTATTTATTTTTAATTTAAAGTTCGTTTTTTACAAATTCTTTGCTTCTCTTCATTAATGGATGCAAATAGCAATCATCTTTTACAAACGGAACAACTTTTCTGAATTCACCCCGTAATTTTTCTATTATCGGAGAGCTCCTATCTGTTCTAAAATCCATCCCTTGGGCTGCATTTAGCAACTCAATCCCTTGCAAAGTAAAACAATTTTCAATAATGCGGTGCAATTTCGTTGCAGCATTTGCTCCCATACTTACATGATCTTCTTGTCCGTTGCTTGAATCAATAGTATCAATGGATGCGGGAGAGCACAACTGTTTGTTCTGACTTACAATTGACGCAGCAGTGTATTGAGGAATCATAAATCCACTGTTGAGTCCAGGTTCTGCAACCAAAAACGCAGGCAACCCTCTTGTTCCTGAAATCAGTTTGTAAACACGACGTTCTGAAATAGAACCCAATTCTGCTAAGGCAATCGCTAAGAAGTCCATTGAGATGGCTAACGGTTGACCGTGAAAATTGCCAGCTGATACCACATCGTTTTCATCCACAAAGACTGTTGGATTGTCCGTCACAGCGTTGATTTCTCTTTCCACTATTTGTGCACAATAATCGATAGCATCTTTTGATGCACCATGCACTTGTGGAATACATCTAAAAGAATAAGGGTCTTGTACATGTTCTTTCTCTCGAGCTATCATTTCACTGCCTTTAAAAATAGAACGCATTTTTTCTGCAACTTCAATCTGTCCTTTTTGCTGACGAATTTCATTAACGTTCGCTTGAAAAGGATTCAATCGGCCATCATAAGCCTCCAAAGAAAGCCCTCCAATGAGATTGAATTGACTCCACAATTTATAACCTGCAAAAACCGCATAGGAAGCATAAGAACTCATGAATTGAGTACCATTCAATAAAGCAAGGCCTTCTTTTGAGCGCAACTCAATTACCTGTAAATCGGACTCTTGTAAAAATATTTTTGAACTTTGCTTCTTTCCGTTAATAACAACTTCTCCTTCCCCTATCAATGGCAAAGAAAGATGTGCCAAAGGAGCTAAGTCACCGGATGCGCCTAGAGAACCTTGCTGATATACCACAGGAAGCACATTGTTGTTGTACATATAAAGCAATCGTTCAATCGTTTCAAGTTGTGCACCAGAATTGCCGTGGGAAAGCCCAATTGCTTTCAATAACAACATCCTTTTTACAATATGAGCTGGTACTTCATCGCCCGCTCCGCAGGCATGTGATAGAACAAGATTTCTTTGCAGTTTGCCTAAATCTTCAAAAGAAATAGCTGTATTACATAAAGAACCAAATCCCGTATTTATACCATAAATCAGTTGATCGTGGTTCTTTACCTTCTCATCCAGGTAGGTTCGGCACTTTACAATTGCTTTTTTTGCATCCTCAGAAAGGACAATTTTTTGCTTTGAAGCAATGATTTCATCCAGTTTATCTAGAGAAATCCACGAATTGTCGATTACAAATTCTCCCATTTTACTTCTTTAAAAGTTCAATTATTTTAGAAAGCTCCATTGCTGATTGTTCACCTGAATTCATGTTTTTCAGTTGAATCACGTTTTCATCTATTTCATTCTGTCCAACCAAAGCGATATTTTTCACTCCTCTATCGTTGGCATATTTCATTTGTTTTTTCATTTTAGCAGAAGAAGGATACATCTCACAAGAAATACCACTTGCCCTTATTTCTTTAACCAGTTTCAGACAATAATCTTGTTCCTTTTCACCAAAATTGATGAATAATAAATCAAGGCTATTGTCAACAGTATCTGGAAAAAGATTTAGTTCTGTAATGACATCGTAAATTCTATCTGCACCAAAAGAAATACCTACACCAGACATATTATTCATACCAAAATTGCTTGTTAAATTATCATAACGACCTCCACCACAAATACTACCCATTTTAACTCCATTTGCTTTCACTTCGAAGATGGCTCCGGTATAATAATTCAAGCCTCTAGCCAATGTAACATCAAACTCTAGTTTCGCATTCTTCAAGCCAAGTTCATCAACTTTATTGAGAACATATTCCAATTCTGCAATTCCTTCTTGACCTATCTCACTATCAATAAGATAGTCTCTCATTTGAGAGATTCGGCTTGTCGTATCTCCTGTAATTACAAATAGAGGTTTAATCTTATCTAAAGCCTCGTTAGAAATTCCTTTTTCCGAGAGTTCTTTTACGACACCATCTATGCCTATTTTATCCAATTTATCAATAGCAACAGTAATCGTGATGATATTTTCTGATTCGCCACTCACCTCTGCAATCCCAGAAAGAATTTTGCGATTGTTGATTAGAATGGAGAAATCAGGGATTCTCAAATTAGAAAGTACTTCGTCAAAAAGAAGAACAAAATCAACCTCATAAAGGAGAGAGTCACTTCCAACAACATCCGCATCACATTGATAAAACTCTTGATAACGACCATGTTGCGGTCTGTCTGCTCTCCAGACTGGCTGAATTTGATAACGCTTGAATGGAAAAGACAAATCGTTTTGGTGTTGAACAACAAAACGAGCAAAAGGCACAGTTAAATCATAACGCAAGGCTTTATCAGAGAGAGAATTTGAAAAACGAGCCAAATTACCCTCTTTCAATGCATCTAAATCTGCTTTCTTGACCTTTTCTCCAGAATTTAATATCTTAAAAATGAGTCGATCACCCTCTTCCCCATATTTTCCCAGTAAAGTTGAAGACAACTCAAAGGAAGGAGTCTCAATTGGAGCGAATCCATAAGTTTCAAAGGATTTTTTAATGGTGCCGTAGATGTAGTTTCTCTTCGCCACTTCTGCAGGTAAAAAATCTCTTGTTCCTTTTGGAATTGATGGTTTTTGTGCCACTATAAATTAATTAAGAATTAAGATTGTAAAATTAAGAATTAAAATGAAGTTAAGAGTGATCATTTAATATTACGAAATCTCTTTCCCTAACCATCTCTCCACATTATCTTTCCAAATTTCATTAGATTCTTTTTGTGAAAGTATATCCACCTCAACGGCAAAATCTATCACTCGGCCTGGATAAGAATTCGCGACACCTTCCATTTCACCAAGAGGGTATGGATCATCCAAGCCAGCTACAATTTGACTTGAACCAACTCGGGTCTTTAGCAATTGTAATGTGTATGAATCGTGCACTAAAGTGTCGAAAAAAATATTCTCATGACCTAATGCACAACGTGGATCATTTGCATTTTCAAATAAATCAGGTCGTCCATCATAGCCTTGCAGCCTTCTGCCATAATTTGCTTGACCAAGCATACAACCATGCGCAAAACAAGTTCTAATATTTGGAAAACGATTCGCATAATCCTTTAAAGAATACAAATGCAGAGAATCTGCTGTCTGAGCCATCATCCAAACTAAATGGAAACGCCAGTATTCATCTTTCAACTTAATCATTTTCTGTGCATCGTATGGATGTAATTCAATGGCTAAACCATATTCATTAGCCAATTCAAAAATAGGCAATGTTGAATCATCGATAACAGATAGCCATTCTTCATTCTGATTTAAGAAATGTGTCGGTAAACAAAGTAAGTTCATCCCTAGCTCATTAACACATCTATCCATCTCTTTGAGAGAATCTTCGATATATAGAGGCTGCACAACAAATCCTGCAGTGAATTTATCTGGCCTTCTTTCTTGCACACTTGCATTGAAATCATTCTGCCAGTGAATTGTATCTCTAGCATCTTGTTGTTTCCATCCATTGCAATACAACTGGGAAAGGTTTAGCATGACACCATGGTCAATTTCATGCTTGTCCATCCATTCTAGCTTCTCTTTAAAGAAAAAGCTGGAATCAGTGATTGGTCTAGACCAATCATTTTGGCGCATAAATTTCTTGTCATCATCAACCCAAAACAATTTCTGATCCTTCATAAATTGAGGGATCTCGTTTGGTTCGGGTAGAATATGACCGTGACCGTTAATTTTCATGCTTTTTTGAATTTAGTTTATTCGATGCTAAAATTAACGAAAAGAAATAAGAATTTCTGCACAAAAAAAGGGCTCTGCATCCAGAACCCTTTTTAAAAATAAAAAACCAGCATTAATTTTTCACCAATCGTGTTCTATAAATAGATTGAGAACCAACAACTTCGATGTTGTAAACTCCACTTGAGAAGTCACTCATATCAACCTCGGCAGATTGTTTTCCATCTAATTTGACATATCTAATAACTCTTCCAGTCGCATCATAAATTTTAACATTTTCAATGTTCGCGCCTGAAGAAGAAATAGTTACAGCTCCAAAAGTTGGATTTGGATAAATTGAGATATTCTCTTTAGAGAATTCTTCAATGGAAGCACAACCATCAACGACAATATTTTGATTTGCCGAAGCTGAACAGCCATTTATATCCGTAAATGTATATGTTATAGGATACGAGCCAATTCCAGCAGAACCAGGATTAAATGTATTCCCGATAACAGTATTACCTGAATATGTTCCACCTGCAGGAGAACCTCCAACTAAAGTAAACACTAGGTAATTGGCACAAGTAGTATCTAATAGTCCTAATGTAACCGTTGGTATTATTAAAGGGTTTACTGTACCTGAACTGCTTGAGCTAGTACAACCTGCAACTGTTTGAGTTACCGTGTAAGTACCACTTGCTGTTACCGTGATAGAAGCCGTTGTTTCCCCTGTTGACCATAACAAGTTACTTCCTGTTGCTGTCAATGTAGAAGATCCACAATTATCTACAACAGTTACTGTAGGTGCTGATGGAATTGCTGTTGGATTTGCC
>TARA_R110002072_G_scaffold23356_1_pt1 | contig 26881 bp, 27 predicted proteins | sample TARA_R110002072 | Tara Oceans TARA_R110002072 (sample SAMEA4397118) | marine metagenome | biome: Polar Biome; feature: [SRF] surface water layer (ENVO:00010504); material: water (ENVO:00002006), including particulate matter (ENVO:01000060) such as... | depth 5 m | reverse complement strand
TACAGGCCTGCCTGCGCGTAGCTTCGGCGAAGGCAGGCTCGATTCAGAAAACTGTGAAGGAAGAACGAAGACCATGAGATTTATTCAGCAACATTGTGCTTCACGCCGACCAGTGTTCATAGCCGGGAGTTTCCCGCCAATTGGCGGATTGCCAAAGGCGTTGTTACTGGAGCCTGTGCTGAGGAAGCTCAGTATCGGTACAAAAGTAAGGCAAAGCAGCTATCGAGCGAAGAACATGGAATAGATTTGTGTTTTCTGTACGCTTTCGGAACTGAGATACAAAATAAGCGTTTCTTAGTTGCCTATGAACCTTTTCTTAGACCGAACTCAGGTTGTTAGTAGTTAAACAGCAAAGTCGAGTTTCATAGGAAGAATTTTCCATAGTTCGCAAGCAAGGGATTTATCCCGCAGCTATGCTGATATATTTTAACTGGTTTTAAAAATCTACCGCAATCGCATAGATACTAAATAACACTTATCCGAACCTTCTTCGTTTTAAGTTTTTTGTTATCGATCAGTTTTAGAACCTGATCGACTTTATCTGCTTTTACAGCGGCGAAAGCAGCTTCCTGTTTAAGCTCAATATCACCTAATTCTCCTTTTTTAAGCTTTCCTTCTTTAAAGAAAAAACCGGCAATGTCTCCTTTAGAGATTTTGTCCCTGCGTCCGCCTGAAATGTACAAGGTCTTCCATTCAGTGTTTGTAAGGGAATGACTCTTGGATAAATTTTCTTCTCCATTAGCATTAATAAAGGAGGGAAGCGGTTCTTCAGTCCACTTAAGCACATAAGCAATGCCATTGCTATGCATACGAGCCGTTCGGCCATTTCTGTGAGTGAATTCTTCAGCTTTAAGCGGAAGGTGATAATGAATGATGAAATCCATTTCCGGTACATCAATCCCGCGAGCTGCTAAATCAGTAGCAATCAATAAACGATGGGTTCCATTTCTGAATTTGATCAATGCATTTTCGCGATCAATTTGTTCGAGTCCGCCGTAAAAACAACCATGGGGAATTTTATGATGATTCAAAAAGTCGCTGACTCTTTGAATAGAATCTTTAAAATTACAGAAAATCAATCCTTGTTTATCGCCGATATGGTTCAGCAAATTAACCAAAGTTTCAAGTTTATCTTTGGAGGGGGATTCGACTGTTTTTATGGTTAATTCAGAACGGCCGGTATCTAAGAAATTGATCGTTTTTTCATCCTTCAATCCTACAAATTCAGGTATTTCAATTCCTTTGGTTGCGGATGTAAGTATTTTCTTCTTAAGACCGGGTAAAGACTCAATGATTTCAGTCATATCCTCTTCAAATCCGATTTCTAAGGACTTGTCGAACTCATCTAGTACCAACGACCTGATATCACCAACTTCAAAGGTTTCACGGCGCAAATGATCGGCTATCCTTCCGGGAGTTCCAATCACAATAGCAGGAGGAGTTTCTAATTCTGTTTTGTCTTTAGAAAAAGATTGTCCGCCATAAAAAGCATTGATTTTATAGCCTGTTCCCATTTCCCGAGCCACTTGTTCTATTTGAATGGCAAGTTCACGAGAGGGAACTAATATCAAAGATTGAATTTCTTCACAATCCTCATCGAGTTCTTCGATAATAGGTAGTAAAAATGCGAGTGTTTTCCCTGTTCCTGTAGGAGAAAGTAGAACTACATTTGAATTAGAATGAATAGCGAATTTTGCCTCTTCCTGCATGTTATTGAGTTCTTCAATACCCAATTTATCCAGAATAGCACGTTGATTTTTGATAGTGTTTGACATGCCAACAAACTACGGGTTTTTACGCACAGGAAATGGAATTAATGAGAGATTTATGCACTTGTTCTAAAAAATCTAAACATGCTTTTTTGCTTCCAAGTTGTCATCTCCACGAAGGTGGGGATCGGGATTTATTGAAGAGTCTCTGAAAGCTAATCTAGATTCCCACCTTCGTGGGAATGACGATAGAAAAAGAATCCGTGTTCATCAAGAAATCCTTAAAATCTGCGGTTCTAAAATTGATATGTGGAAAAATCTAAGCATGGGTTTGAATCACGGATTTTAAGGATTAAGGAATTTCACGGATGTGAAAGGCGAGTTAATTTGAATCCGTGTTAATCCGGTAATCCGGTTAATCGGTGGTTCAAACTGTATTTGGCGGAGGAAGTGGAGCATTAATCAGTCAATTTTTGAAATTCTATTTCATGGGCAGTGAAATACTCTTCCAATAGGTTGAGATTTGCATGTGCTTTTGTACGAGCTTCTTCTATTCCAAACTGCTGTATACCCCAATTGTATTCCATATTCCTCACGATTCCCCAAAACTCTTTCTCTTTGGTAATGGCTCTAAATACCTGAGTTTCTGAGATGGGTAGTTCAAACTTGAATGCTTCTGATATTGGAAATCCGTAAGGAATCAAAAAATCACGAAAGAGATTTAAACTGTAGGTAGATAAAAACTCAGAATTGGTATTGTTAATTGAGTTTTGCCCAAACGTAGTGTAGTAATCAGAAATAGTAGCAACTAAATTCGAAGAAATTAACCCTGTATTAGGGTTGGAATTCAATTTAGTGTAACCAAATTGAACAGGGTTAAAAGAAGCAACTCTGTGTAAATTTGAAATTCTCAATGCCAGAGAGTCGCCACTTAAAGCAGTATGCCTTTCTTGTAGGATATGAATATTATCTATAAAATTTTCGTAAAAAACCGTTCTTCTTTGCAGTTCTTTGAGATCACTATTTAAATCATTATAAACTTCGATTAAAATAGCATTTAATTCGAGCTGAGCTTTCTGCTGCTCATTCCAATTATTGATCTGAAGTGCAATTAATATCCCGATTACAACAAGAAGTATTTCACCCAAAGCATAGAGTAAATACTTGCTGAATTTATTCTCAGAAAGGAGAACCTGACGTACCGACCGAAAAAACTTAAACATACCCAAATCCCATAGTTATAAACACGGGAAATTGGCTAAAACAGAGCTTATTTCAAAATTCTAAAAATTTAAACTACGAAACTACTCATGTTCGCTCTTTATCTCATCTAAACGTTTTCTGTTTTTTCACTTTCGGAAGTAGAGAATAAAGAACATATAAATTCCCGTTATCCAAAGAATAGTAAGGATGATTTCGGAGGGGAGAAAGAACCAGAGCTTGGCTGAATCATGAAACTAGTGTAGCGTCATCCATGAATTGTCCTAGACCTGTCAGATTTTCAGGGCTATTGTACCTTTTCGGAAACTATTTAGTTTAAAATCTGACAGGTGTTTTACGACATCTGAACATTGACATAACACTAGGAACCATCATGAAGTGCTTCAATAATTCCTGATCTTCTAAACTCAACTTGTAAAACATCTTCTCATGTAGCCAGAATTCCTAATAAAAAGTAAGAAAACCTTGATTTAAAAGTCAGCCGTTAACGATAAAATATAATTCCTGCCCGGACCTGATAATCCGGAACTGTAAGGTCGGTATCTTTGATCCGTTATATTTTCAAGGCCAGCCTGAACTGAAAACATTTGCGTAAGCTGATAATTTGCTTTGAAATTAAGCGTGTACCATGCCGGTGCGTAAGGGTTTCCATTTTCATCAGCCGCATAGATTTCTGTTTTACCTTGTTCTTCTACAGAAAGATCTTCGGAGGCTTTTTCGCCTTGGTAATTAGCGTACAACTCCAGATCAATTTCAGAAGCATCATAAGATAATCTTGCAACGCCAAACCATGGAGCTGCATGTCTTGGGGAACTGGTTGAACCATCGTCTAGTTCTTCTTCGCCTTTTTGCAGATTTAGCTTGGATGAAAATCCAAATCCGGATGAAAGTTTGCCTTCAATACCAATTTGAATTCCGTAAACAGTAGCTACAGCAGCATTTTGTATAGCTTGTATCTGGCTCAAAGCGCCATCATACCTAATGCTGTCTTGTCCATTAAGAGTAAAATCTCTTCGAACCAAAGCATTGTCCAGAATAGTATAATATCCTGTTGCATCAACTTTGAACATTTCGTTAAAGACTTTAGCAATTCCTAAATCTGCGTTATAAGCATATTCTGGTTTAAGATCGGGATTAGGAATTACCACTGAACCAGGCTCAGAATCAAATACTTTACCGGCATCATCTACATTTGGAGCCCGAAAAGCGGTAGCTAAATTTGCGCTGATTGTTAGATCTGTTTGTGGATGAAAAACGAGTCCTAAACTACCGGTAAGTGCTCCGTTATTTATATTAGCAGAAGAAAAAGGGAAAGGATAAAATGTATCATCAAAAGTAGCATCCAGTATAATCTGATTGTATCTAAATCCTCCTTGAATCAATAAATGATCAGAAAATTTATACTGATTGTTTACATATCCGGCAATAGATTGCCATGTAGATTCAGGATATCGAGAAGGTCCTTCAGTTCTGGAACCGGTAGCAATATTCTCATCGATTCCTGTTGAAGTAACATCATTCAAAACATACTCAAAACCGTAAAAAAGTTTATTTTTTAAGTTAGTAGATTTAACGAAGTCAATATTTGCAGAATAAGCTTCTACTCCTTCGGTACGAATATTTCTGATGTCACTATTTAGAGAACGATCAATCCGACTTTCTTCAAATGATTGCTGAGCTAGCCGAACCGTCAATTGATCATAAAGCGTGGTATTCCCTGCATTTTCGATACTCAGGTTGTTCATTATCCACTTTTGTGGGCCGTATTTCCATTCCGCATATTGTGGAGATCCGTTTCTTGTACGATTAAGTCTGTCATACCTTCCATATTCTGAAGTTTCTGAAAAATGAAACCCATACTGAAAATCCCAATTTAGATTTGGTTTAAAACGCAGTTTTTGCATCATATTTATTTGCGAATAACCGGAAGGACGTTGAACCAATGGATCCTTGCTGTTGATGACTACATCCATATTATTCTGCCTTTGAATGTAATATGGCTTTATATAATCATCAGGTCCATTACTACCCATTTTCAGATCGTCATAGTTATAGGTACTAAAACTTGATACAGAAGCCCATTTTTTCCAGCCCAGATTTATATCAAAGTGTGAGGTTTTTTCCTTATTTGCTGATGAAAACCTTGTTGCTGCTTTTCCGGTCACAAGAAGCGTATCTGTTAATGAGAGTTGGGGAGTTAATGTTTGAAAACTCATTACTCCACCAATAGCATCACTTCCATACAATACCGAACCCGGACCGAATAAAACCTCGGTTTTTTCAATAGCAAAGGGATCCAAAGAAATTATATTTTGAATATTTCCGCCCCTGAATATTGCCGTATTCATGCGCACTCCATCCACAGAATAAAGCAAACGGTTAGTGGCAAAACCACGAATCATAGGACTTCCGCCACCTTGCTGACTTTTTTGAATGAATACCTGACCTGTAATACTAAGAAGGTCTGCAGCTGTTTGGGGATTTTCAAGAGTTACCTGTTGTGGAATAATGGTTTGTATTTTGGAAGGAACATCCCCGGAAGATTGCAGCCACCTTGTTCCTGAAATTACTAATTCATCTAAGTTAACAGATGATGGAGCTAAGCTAATTTGAAATTCAGTTTCTTCAAGCTCTGAATAAGTTGTCATTTTAGTCTTATACCCAATATGCCGGACATAAATGAGCTCATTTTTTTTGAAAGCAGAAATATCTGCTTGCCCATTTACATTAGTGGTGGCGTAAATGTTTGGGTTTTCACTGTATAAATTAACTTGTTTTAAAGGTTCGCCCGAAACCTCATCTGTTACAGTTACTGTTTGAGCGAATAAGGAGAAGGTTGTGCCTAAAAACACACAAAGAACAAGCAGTCTTTTCATTATAGTACGTTCACTTCAGAGTGAATTTCAGAGATGATAAATTTATTATACAAATATATGCTGATGACGTTAAGGAAGCTATTCGTGTTTGGACTTTAACTCATCCATACGCTTTTTATTTTTCCTTTTTGCGATATAAGGTATAAAAAACATATAAATACCTGTGATCCATAAAATGGTAACTATAATCGAGGCAGGGAGAAAAATCCAGAGTTTAGCGGAGTCATGAAACCAAGAACCGTCATGTAGAGCTTCTATAATACCGGATCGTCTGAACTCAACTTGTAAAACATCTCCTGTTTTGGTGTCGATTTGAATTTCCCAGTTATTTATTCCTCGAACCTTAACTATTCCCTTGTCAGGGCGAACATCCAAACGATCTATATCTTTCCATTCTTTTATTCCTGCTTTATCAGCGGTAGAAGAAATAGCAAGAATATCATCAAAAGAAATTTCAAGATCCGTAGAAACTCCTGACTGAGTAGGTGGTTGAATCCAATTAAACTCTTTTTTGACCTGAAGGAATAATCCGGTGATAAGAACTATTAAAAATGGAAGAGCAATAAGAATTGCACCCCATCGGTGAATTTTTCGACTATCACGCCGTGCGTGCCAACTCATAATATTTCTAATGTTTTTATAAAATTAAAAGAAATATCGAACACCCAATGAGCTACTTAAAAAGAAAGCAGAACTCGGTTCAATGTTAATGGTGGGGGCAATATCCATATAAATTTCCAGTGGTTGCTCTTGAAGTGTGTATTCAATTCCTAGAGGAAGTCTGATACCTATACCATTATCAGTATTCTCAGAGATTAGAAAGTTTAATCCAATTCCGTAGTAGAACCTGAGTAAACCTGACTCAACATTGAATGTATCTTCATCGCCATTAAGAATTAAGTTTGTTTGTACGCTAACAGAATTATTGAATTCATTGATACTAAAACCAACCGCTCCTGTAATAGCAGCAGATTCTGAAATTGTAGCCTTTACAGAAATTCCTGCAGGGGAAAATAGTTGTGCACCTACGGCAAAGCCCTCATTCTGAGCCTTAACTGATGAGGTAGCTATGATTAATGTGATAAATGTAAGTATAGTTTTGAACTTCATAATAAAATTGCTTTAGAATTAAGGTTAATATTTAACACCCGGCTGTGTGATCTGGAAATTTTCTTTCTTTTTAGCTGCATTTACCATTTCTTCAACATCTTTCAAAAGTTGTTTAGCATCATAAACGATCCCGTCTTTAATGGTATAAACAATACCGCCATGGCGTGTTACATTATTATCGCCATCAACGAGTATTGCGCCTGTACCATATAATACTTTTAGATTTGCCATAGGATTCGCATCAACAATTACCATGTCTGCAAGCTTGCCTACTTCAATGGTTCCAAGTTCATGATCTCTTCCAAGAACTTCAGCTCCTTTAAGCGAAGCCGATTGGAAAATTTCTAAAGGATGGAATCCTGCTTCTCTTAATAATTCCATTTCCTGGATATAACCAAAGCCGTATAATTTATAGATATAACCGGCATCAGATCCTAAAGTAACTCGCCCACCACGATTTTTATATTCGTTGATGAACTCCATCCATAAGCGGAAATTATTCTTCCATTCAACTTCTTGTTCTGTGCCCCAATCTAACCAGTAAGAACCATGTGAAATCCTGCTTGGTTCATAAAATTTCCAAAGTGAGGGGAGCGTGTACTTTTCATGCCATTCAGCTCTGCGTTGAGCCATAAGATCCCGGCTTGCTTCGTAAATAGTCATTGTCGGATTGAGTGAAAAGTCGAGTTCAATCAGTTCATCCATTACTGCATTCCACTTTTCTGAATATGGTTCAGCTGCTTGTTCCCAAAGCTTGCCTGCTTCCTCAAAGCGATGTTGCTCGTTGTTATAATTGTAATCTAAAGGATAGTCTTGTATTATTTTATCTTCGAACATTGATTCCGGTAGGCCATACCAATGTGTCATGCTTGTTAACCCTAAACGGGCAGAAGTAAGTGCATTATTATATACAACTCTTGTCTGAGCATGATGAGTCATCGTTCCTAAGCCGAGTTTATTAGCTTCATCAATTGCGGCAGCATAAACTTCAGGGGATGCTCCAAAAAATTTAATTCCATCTGCTCCAGCTTTATGGATCATTTGAACCCATTCACGAGCCTGGTTTGCCGTAGTGATTTCTTTATCAGCTCCCATGCCAAAGCCAATCCATGCGGAAATTCTTGGAGCAGTAATTTCATTTTTAGCACTAAGTTTTCGATGTTTTAATGTCCAATCCATTCCATTAAAAGAACCGGGTTCTCTAATACTTGTAATTCCATGAGCCATCCAAAGTTTATAAACATATTCAGGAGTTGTTCCCTGAGCTCCGCCTCCGGTATGAGCGTGCATATCTATAAACCCCGGAAGTAAATACATGCCTGTTGCATCAATTTCTTTATCATTTTCTCCGGCTTTTGGACGTCTGCTTTCAGGAACCGGCAACCCGGGATAACCTACCGTATTTATACGAGCAATTCGGTTTCCTTCAATAACGATGTCAACAGGACCGGTAGCAGGGGAACCTGTTCCATCAATCATGTTTACTCCGCGAATAATCAATCGGTTGTAAGGTCCATCACCTTCAGCTCTGGAAGGTGCATCACTCATTTGAGCAAAAAGAGGAGAGGAAATAAATATAATTAAGAAAACTTGAAATATTATTTTCATGGATTGTTTATTAATGATAAAATTGTTTTTAGAAAGAGAATCTGAAACTAAAAGAAGCTAACTAAACCATTACAAAGGGATAGTAAAAGTTAGTTACAGAAGTAATGCTCCTTCATGTTTAAGTAGCCATTGTTTTCGGTCCATTCCACCAGCGTAGCCAACTAATTTATTATCCGAGCCAATTACACGATGGCAAGGAATTACTATAGCGATAGGATTTTTACCGTTAGCCGAACCAACAGCTTGAGAATAGTTTCTGTCTCCTAGCACAGAAGCGATTTTCCCATAAGATGTTGTAGTTCCTGAAGGAATGAGTTTAAGCTGTTCCCAAACTTTGTACTCAAAATCAGTTCCTTGCGGTAATAATGGAAGATCAAATTTATCTCGATTCCCATCAAAATATTCTCTCAATTGAGTTTTAGCCGATTCAGTATGAATATCCGGATCCTCAGGTCCATCAAAATCCATAAATTTAATACTTGTTATTCCACTTCCATTAGAAAGAATTCTGAGATAACTGATCGGAGTTTCTAAATAGCTTACAAAAGTCATTAGTGGAATTTAGTTAAAAAGATTAAGTGATCCCGAACGATTAAAGTCAAAGTTAGATGCTTTGAAGAAAGGTAAGCCGGCATCAATGTTGGTAGTGCCGGTTAATGCATAATCTAGCTCTTTGTTACTACTTAATAATTGATAAGCAGTTCTCCCCAGTTCAATTAAATTAAAAGATACAGGAATTTTTAAAGTTCCGGTTCCTTTTTCTGAAATTTCAACAGCCTTAGAAATAGTTCCCGAAATTGATTCCAGCCCATTAATGTCAACGTTGTAATCAAGATTATTGAGAATGATACCAAAAGCATTGGGATTGTTAATATTAAGTTGAAGTTCCAAATCAGCTTTCGTGAAATTTAAGTTCTTCACACTCAATTTAGAAGCCGAAATAGTTGGTACTTTAACAATCGGAAACGTGCCCGACTTTTTGATAGGGACTTCAGTAAACCCTAAAACAGGAAGGTTAACTCCAATAACGGCATTAAGATCGAACCCGGTTTCATCTTTATCCCGGATAGAATCAAACGTTTGATATAATTCTTTAAAGGTAAACCTAACAGGAATTTGAACCGTACTTTTTGCAGAAGATTTGATTTCGGTACTAAGTGGCTGGCTTCCTTTTACGAAAGAGTTATTGTCAATCAGAAAATCAAAATTATAAGAAGCTAAATTTATTGCTACAGCATTTGGGTTATCAACTTCAATCTCAAAAGTAAGTTCAAGATCCTGAAGGGAAACATCAGAAACTTGTATATCACTAATTGAGAGATTTGGTTTTTCAATGGAGGCAAGATCTTTAAGAGCAGAGCAACTAAATAAAAAAAAGCCTATAACTATAAGCAGAAACGAAGAGTAATATCGGGGTAAATTCATGTGCAGAAATTACAGATTTCGGTACAGAAAAAAATTTTAATTTTTTTTGTAACAAATAGAGACGGTGAAACTCTTGTATATGCTTAAGGGGAACAGATTTTGCGTTGAACTCGCTTTTCTAATTACCACCCCTTTTTTTTGAAACCTAAAATAAAACCTTAGAACTGATACTTCTAAGGTGTTTTATTTTGAATTCGAGAGTGCTCTTTCTAGTAATAATAAAGCTATTGCTTTTTCCAGCTCTTTTATTCTTTCTAATGAGATAACTTTTGTATTACCTTTTTGGGCGCTTCCCATTGCATTAATAACTGAGTTATAGTCCATATCTGCTCTCTCAATAACTTCTTTATACTTCAGTCCATTAGCTACACATTCCGCCTTCCAAGCTCGTATTCTTTCATTAATGTCTGTTTTACCTTGTTCTGACATTTTTTACATTGTATAAACCAAATTTGGTTATCAATATACAACAAAGAACAACAATTGTCAACACAAAAGTTGAATATTTTTACAAACTTCGGCTTAGCTCTTAAAGAAGCCCTTTTAAGAGAGAATAAAAGTCCTGCATGGCTATCTCGGGCAACAGGAAAAGATAAAGGTCAGATTAGTAAGTATATTAATGGTAATACGACACCAAGGGAGAAAACTCAAAGAGAATTAACGAAACCACTTAGATCAAAAATTATTCGTAATAGTAATGATAAGTGGGAGATTGTTGATAAAAAGGAAAAATACTTTCAGGTAAATGATCCAAAAGTTGATTATAAAGAGCTTTCATATGTAGAAGCAAAAGTAATATTGGAAGAGTTTTTTAATCAAATTAAAGACATTGAAGTTTTATTCGAAAAAATTGATTCAAACAAGGAAATTTCAGACCAGAAGAAGTTGGTACAAATTCAAATGATTCGAAATCAAGTGAAATCCCTATTAGAATAATTTATAAGAAAAATATCTCCATTAAAACACTATCTTTTTTTATTAGCTAAGGAATAGCGTTAAAAGGAATGGTCAGTTTCAGCTGTATATTTCGTCCCGGGTTTAAGGCGTATTCTTTATATCTGCTCAAATGAGAACGGTATGATTTATTAAATATGTTTTTTGCTTGAAGTGTAAAATCCAAGTTCTGTTTTCCGATGTCTATTTTTCCATTCAGGCTTATATTAAAAAGAGAATAGGAAGATGTAAGAGTTTCAAAATTGGCTACCCTGTCTTGTTTTGCATATAAATGAGAATCAATAGATAGTGAAGGTTCGTTAAATCCAAGCCCCTTTTCTGCTGAAAATTTAAGCCCGAAGGTGAGCTGATCAGTAGGAATTAAAGGAAGTGGTTCATTGAGACGTTTATTATTTCCCCGTACAATGCTGAACCCAGTTGAGGTGGTTAACCAACTTAACAGCTTAGCTTCCAATCCATATTCAGCTCCATAAATACGGGCGTTATCCTGTTCATACTCGAAGATCCGGAATCCTGACTCCGGATCAAATCTATCTGTTGGATTAGGAAATATATACCCATCAATTTGATTGTTATAAACTGAAAATTCGCTGATAACAATTCCTGAAATATATTTAAAGGAGGCTTCGGTATTAAATGACTGTTCAGTATTTATATTACTGTTTCCAACTTCATATCTTGAAGTTCCTTCATGAACCCCATCAACAAAAAGTTCGAAAGCAGTGGGTGCTCGCCAAGCTCTCCCTATATTTACTGAAAATGCCATAGGTTCAGAGATTCTATATACTCCACCAAGCGTGGCACTTAATGAATTGTAAGTGAGGCTTTGTTGGTCAACATTTAATTCAGGTGTTGCACCAACATTCAGTGTTCTATAGTCAAACCTTAGCCCACCTGATAAATTAAAATCACCAATTGTAGCTTCTTCATAGACGAAAGCTGCATAATTATAGAGTACATATTTCGGAATTAATTTTTCTTCAGCCAGAGTTTTATTCTCTTGAGCCATAGCTGAAATACCAATAGTTCCGAATGTATTTTTGAATGAGTTATGATGATATTTCAAGTCAAAAATTCCGGTGTTAAGAACAAGATCCAGTACAGGATAAGAAGCATTTGCAGCTTCAAACTCATTTCTGGTATTGTTTTGGTAGGCAAGTTCTGTTTCAAGTCTTGAGTTTGAAAAAGGTAAATTGGCACTAACCTGCATTCTGTTATGTACCACTGTTTGGAAAGGGGTAGCGCCGGTTTCTTCTTCAGGATTTTCAAATATTTCCAGTTTTTGATCTACTCTGGAATAATCAAGGGAAAGATCTCCCCATTCTTTAGAAGTACCGATAAGGAAACCCAGATTATTTTCTTCGATGCCGGTATTTTGAAGTACATTTTGCGGAGTTTGAGTGTTACCCGAACTTCTTAAAGTCGCATTTGCACGATATCCTATATCACCTTTTAACCCATAAATGGAAAGAGCTCCTCCTAAAAGATTATTATTTGTGTATCCATCAAAATTTAATTCTCCGGCTAATATCGGAGCTTCTGTATATAAGGAAGGGATGGAGGGCTTTATAATATTTATTACTCCGCCAATAGCATCGGACCCGTAAAGAACACTACTCGGACCTTTCACTACTTCAATTCGTTTTATATTATAAGAGTCTACTTCGGGAGCATGCTCATCTCCCCATTGTTGGCCTTCTTGCCGAACACCATCAACCACAACCAGAACACGTTGAGAAGACAGTCCTCTTATTACAGGTTTCGAAATTCCGTTTCCGGTAGAATAATTATCAACTCCGGGTATATTTTCCAGAGATTGAATTAGGGATGAACCTCTGTTTTTTTGTAACTGATTTTTGTTAACTGCGCTTATTGATTGCGATGAAGAAAGGGCGTCTTTTGGTTGTGGACCACCGGTAACAGTTAAACCGGGAAGATTTAAGGTGCTGGCAACCATTCTTAGATTTATCGTATCAGGTAAGGAAGAAGTTTCAAGTTGAATGATTTCTGTCTTAAATCCCAAATAAAAAAATTGTACAGTTAATATGCCCTGATTTTTGATTGTTAGTTCGTAAAAACCTTCCGAGTTAGTTAGTGTTCCCGTACTTAAAGCGGGGATGGCTACTTGCACTCCCGGAAGTGGATTATCATTGTTATCATAAACAATGCCCGATAAAGTTTGGGCGGTGGTAACAGAGCTTCCTCCAAAAAAGAGAATAACTGCACATATTGCAGTAAAAACAATGGATATTCGCATAGCGGGTATTTTAAAATTTTGTAGAAATACAGATATGTGATATAAGTTTGCATCTGTTTAAGGTAATCGGAGTATGGCTATACGAGAGGAGGGGCTCTTTCGCTAAAAAGGAAGAAAGTTGAATCCGGTAATGGTATTATGGAAGGTGAATTCAGTATCTCAAAGAAAGAAAGGAATGCATCAAAAGACAGAGGTTTGGGAATGTCTGCCTGTACTATTAACGTACAAATAGGGCAAAAACTCTCATTTTGAACAATATGAGCTTCTTCAGCATGATCTAAACATTCCAATCCATCACTATGGTAATGCACCAAAGAGGTAAACAAACCAAGCACTGCAAAAAGTGCAACAGGAAGGAAATAAAATGCTTGTTTATTATTCATCTAAGTTAATTTTCAATCATCTAGTGTTATGTCAATGTTCAGATGTCGTAAAACACCTGTCAGATTTTAAACTAAATAGTTTCCGAAAAGGTACAATAGCCCTAAAAATCTGACAGGTCTAGGACAATTCATGGATGACGCTACACTAGTTTAATTTACAGTTTCGTGAAGTATAATTCTATGTGTTTGGTATCTTTGTAGTACATTATTACAACTTGATACAAAACTAACGGTTCAATATGGTAGAATTTTTTGAAATGACTAAAGATTGGTTCCTCGGCCTTGGTGAACAATACGGGGTGAATCCTATCATTTTTGGATCTATTTATGTGGGTGCCATTCCTTTTTTCACGCTCTCGCTTGGCTGGTTAGTAAAGAACTACCGAAAAGGAAAATCTATCGTAGTTCCGGCGCTTAGCACAACGTTCTTTTTTATCTCTGCCTATTTGTATCTGATAATTGCAGGAAAAAATGTACCAATTTGGGTATATGTCGTCATTGTGCTTTTGGTGATGGGTGGGGCATACTCAACCGTGCAGAAAATAAAACGAAAAGTTGAAGAACCACCAGTTCAAGAGGATAAATGATCGAGTTTTTTGAGAGTATTTGGATATCAATTACAGAATTAGGATTGAAACATAATGTTGACCCTGTGATTTTTGCAGTATTGTATATTGCAAGTATTCCTCCTTATTTGGGCTCTTTAGCTATTGCAATAAGAAATTATAGGAAAGGAAAATCAATTATGCTGCCTATTTTAAGTACGGCATTCTTTTTTATCCTCCCTGCTTTATATGTAGCAGTTTTTGGTAGAGATGTTGCTTGGTGGGTTTATTTGATTATTGCCCTTATGGTTGGATATGGAGGCTATAATATTTTCGTGAAATTTAGAACAAGAATAGAAATCTAAATATAAAGCACTAAGGAAACTAATGGCGAAGTTTGAATTTGATAGTGTAGTAATCGGAGGAGGTTCGGCGGGACTTACCGCATCAGGTATTTGTGCAAATGTTGGTGCAAAAACAATGATGATTGAACGGCATCGACTCGGCGGGGATTGTACGTGGGTGGGTTGTGTACCCAGTAAGATTTTACTTAAAGCCGGTAAAGTAGCGCAGCAAATTCGGCAAGCCGGAAAATATGGACTGATAGACGGGCAACCCGAAATAGATTTCAAAAAAGTAATTGAACACGTTCATGAGATTCGTGATGAAGTATATGAAGATGCTGACCGCCCCGAAATTTATGAGGACATGGGCATTGAAGTAGTGGAAGGGGATGCTTCATTTATAAATGCACACACTATTGAGATAAAATCAGAAAATGGAGAAACTCGTAAAGTCACTTCCAGGTTTTTCTTCATAGCTGCTGGTGGAAGTGCTTTTGTTCCGCCTATTGATGGCATAGATTCAGTGGATTATCTTACAAATGACAATTTGTTCGAGATTGAAGATCTTCCAAAAGAGTTGGTGATTATAGGTGGTGGACCGATAGGAACTGAAATGAGTCAGGCATTTGCTAATCTCGGAAGTAAAGTTACAGTTATTGATATGGCACCCGGAATTATGACAAATGATGATCCGGAGTTAACGGCGATTTTGCATGACGTCTTGAAAAAACAAGGAGTGAATTATGAACTGGGCGCTTCAGTGAAGTCCGTTTCTCAATCGGGTGGAAGAGTAAGTGTTAAGATCGAAATTGATGGAAAGGAAAAGACAGTTTCCGGAGATAAGTTATTGATGGCAACGGGTCGTAAACCCAATCTGGAGGGATTAGGATTGGACGAAGCGGGTATCGAATACACTAAAAAAGGAATCAAGATCAACGATTCTTGCAGAACCAACAAGAAGAATGTTTATGCAATTGGTGACATTTCAAGTAAATACCAGTTTACTCATATGAGTGAGCATATGGCTAAAATAGCGACTTCCCGAGCGTTGTTGAAGCTCCCAATGAAAATGGATTTAAAGCATATTACATGGGCAACATTTACAGCTCCTGAAGTAGCACACGTTGGGGCCACTGAAAAAGAGCTAAAAGAAAGTGGAAAGAAGTTTGAGGTATATCGTTTCCCTTATTCTAAAATAGATCGCGCAATTACAGAAGGAGAAACTACCGGTTTAATCAAAATTTATGCGAAGAGATTTTCAGGGAAGATATTAGGAGCCTCAGTAGTGGGTGCCCACGCCGGAGAATTTATTTCGGAGTATGCAGTGGCAATGAAAAATGGAGTTTCGCTTAGGAATATTGCCGATACCATACATCCATATCCAAGCTGGGGATTGGGAGCCAGACGAGCAGCCGATCAATGGTATATAAGAAACCAAAGTGCCGGAACGGTAAAATGGATCAAGCGGATATTTGGCTATAAAGGAACTATACCGGATTACAGCGATCCAAATCGGGTTGTTTAATCACATACTATGTAATGACTTATTTCGTAGGAGAATATAGAGTGAATTAGGTGTATTTTTTAAAGTTCGAATATTAGTTACCGTCATATATTAAAGCCAAACAAGGTTGAGAGGAGGTTGGATAAATCATAACTTCAGCTTTATTAATTTCAATCCATTTTGTTCGTGATAACACGGGTTCTTTTCAGTTTAGCAATTCTTTTACTTTTCACACCTAATTTTCTTGTCTTTGGCCAAGTTGTTGATGTTGAACGACAACGCATGAACGCAAAGGAAAATGGCTTATCTGGTGCAGTCAATCTATCAGGTAGTTACCTCGATAATGACAAGGTTATTTATACTTACACCGTACTCAGTAATTTGCAATATCGGACGGGAAAAAATCTTTTTTTTCTCATCGGAGATTATAAAATATCACGTTCCTCAGATACTGATTTTCAAGACGCTGCTTTTCTTCATTTTCGTTATAATCGTGCACTAAGCAATCATATAACAGCAGAAGCCTTTACTCAAATTCAGGACGATAAAATTTCATTGTTAAAATACCGATTTCTTGCAGGAGTTGGTGCAAGGTTAACAGTAGTAGATAATGAATCATTTAAAATGAATTTAGGAATCATTCCGATGTATGAATTTGAGGAATTGCTGGATGCTGCTTCAACTACGCATCAGGACTTCAGAATTAGCCAATATTTAAATGCGGTTCTAAATATTTCTGAAATTGCTGATTTTTATTCAACAACTTACTTTCAGCCTATCTTTGACCAGTGGGAAGATTACCGGCTTCATAACGAATCTCGGCTGGAAGTAACTTTGACCGAAAAAATAAATTTGAATGTTACTAATACCTATTCATGGGATGCTAATCCACCAAGTGGAGCACCAAAAAAGAGAATAAGTCTTAAAGTTGGATTTGGATTAGACTTTTAAGTATCAGATCCTTTTTTATTCCCCCTTTTTTAATTTCTAATTAAAAGGTTGAATAGTTGCTATTCATTCTTACATATAAAAAATCAACTTTATTACGATTATGCATTTCGCTACGTTTTAGATGGATTTTTTTAAAATATTATCATTATGTATGTGCATAAAAGGATTGAAGTATGATTAATATAAAAGCCTCTACAATATTTAACTACTTGAGGCTTTGATAAGTGAATGAATTCCTTATCTAATAAACAATCTGCTTTTCTTCTACTACAGTATGTCTTTCACCATGATATCCAATATCCATACCTTCGAGTTCAAGTTCCTCTTCAATTCTGCCACCACTTGTAACTAAAGAACAAACTTTCCAGATTATATAAGTGGCGACACCTGAATAAACAATGGTAACTAAAACTGCTTTCGCTTGAATCCAAAGTTGAGCAGGATTGCCATATAAAAGTCCGGCGCCTCCATTAACTTCCGGATTTGCAAATACACCGGTAGCCAGCGCCCCAAAAATTCCAACCACTCCATGTATTCCAAACGCATCTAGTGTATCGTCATGATTCATCATAGATTTAAGATGAACAACTCCCCAGTAGCCCACTAATCCGGAAAGAGCTCCAATAGCGAGTGCGCCACTTACATCTACAAAACCGGATGCAGGAGTAATTCCTACTAAGCCCGAAATTGCTCCTGAAGCCATTCCAATCAATGTTGGTTTCTTTACGATAAACCATTCGATACTGAGCCAGATCAAAGCTCCTGTACAAGCTGCAATATTTGTTACTAACAATGCATTTGCGGCTATTCCATCAGCTGCTAGTTGGCTGCCTCCATTAAAACCAAACCATCCAAACCAAAGCAAGGCTGATCCGAGAATCATAAATTTAATAGACGAAGGTTTTCGAACCTCTTCGAGACTATGTTCCTTTCTTTTACCTACCAAATAGGATAGAACAAGTCCGGCAATACCAGCATTTATGTGAATAACTGTTCCACCGGCAAAATCCATTTCTCCGGATTCGCTTAAAAATCCACCTCCCCAAACCCAGTGAGCGACAGGTGCATATACTACGATAACCCAAAGAATTGAAAACAATCCCCAGGTTGAAAATCGTACTCTTTCGATAATTGAACCACTTACAATAGCAACAGCAATGGCTGCAAACGTACCTTGAAAAACCACAAACAAAAGCGTTGGAATAGTTCCACTTACGTCGTTGACACCAATTCCGTGAAGCATGAAATTTTCAATTCCTCCTATGAATGCATTTCCCTCAGAGAAAGCAAGCGAATATCCAATGATGACCCAAACAATTGTTCCTGTACAAAAAGCCATGTAACTCATTCCGATTGTGTTGAGCACATGCTTGTTTTGGGTAAGGCCTCCATAGAATAAAGCAAGCCCGGCCGGAGTCATAAGCATTACTAAGGCAGTAGCAATTAAGAGCCAGGCAGTGTCACCTGAATTTATTGCAGCAGCTTCCTGCCCAAATGTTGATGTTGTAGAAAAAACTAAAAGAGAGAGTGTTGCCCAAAGTCGTTTCATTAAAAGAAAGTTTAATTCAGTTAGCCAAGTTTAATTACTGAATTATAACGATTCATTCACCTAAATACATAAGGTAATTTTTTTTAAAAGACATTTTTATTAATGAATTATTAATGAAAGCGCTTTTTTAATGAAGAAGCATGTGTTTTCGCTGAAAATTATTTTAAAATTTTATTTATAAGATCAAGATCAGAGCGTAAAGTAGCGTTTTTAGGGCTATAATCGAGACCATTTAAGATCAAAGTTTTGGCTTTTCGATAGTTTGAACGACGAACTTGTTGCATAGCTAATTCATGAAAAACGGTTGCCGAAAAAGATTTTAGATAAATATTATCGGGTTGGATGGAACGAGCCAATTCAAGTTCAGGGAGTAATTTAGATTCGTTTTCTATAACTATTTGAACAGGAACTAAAGCATCCAGAATAATTTGTACACGTGCTTCTTTAATTATCGGATATCCTTCCGGGTAGTTAGCTGCTAATTCGTCGATAGTTGAACGGGCGGTTTCAAATAAACCCAGTTGAGATAGTTTGGAAGCGTAGTTACTGGTAACTGAAACATAGTACGTGGTTAGTCTGCTATTATCGGGATCTAGTTGAAGAGCTTTTTCAATATTATTTTTAGCTTCTAGAGATTCTCCTTTTAAAGATGCATTTTGAGCAAATGCTGTGTACATATACACGTAATAATCTCTAATTTTTTCATCAATAAATGTATCATGAAAAATATTAGCTTCCACATCAGAAAGAAGGTCTTTAGCAAGATCAAAATTCTCTTCATATTTCAATAAGTCTTCGATCAGTTCACCTAAGTGATTTACTAAGTTATAACTTAGAACAGAATCATTTTTAGTAGAAACCAGCAGCCTGTTGAGTAAGTTATATTTCTTTGATATATCCAGCTTAAAATCTAACTGAGAAATTGTAACAATATATTTAAAAGTTTTCGAGAAGGTCTGATTCTTATAAAGTGCTATGGCTTTGTTCATTTGATTATAGGCAGCATCATAATCTTCAGAATTCGATTTTATAAGAGCTTCATTGTAATATTGAATAGCTAGGAGTTTCTTTTTAGAAATAGGAATTGTTTTGGCTACGTACTCTCTGTACAATTCTTCAGGGCCTTTTTCGGCTAACTCATCACGCGAAATCAACTTACTGTTAACCAATGTTTGAAGCAGTGCTTCCATGTTTGATCCAAAATCGAACCCATCCCGAGGATCAGTTAATTCTACAATAATTTCATCATTTCGGTGGGAAATGGAAGCATAAACATGGGCAGGAGTTTCATAAATAGTAAATGGGATTTCAAACTCTTCGGCCATACTTATGAAAAACGAAGTTGCAGTTACACAATTATAGGTTTGGGAATTTAATAGATCATTTACTTCAGAATTCAGATTATAACGAATGAATACATTTTCGTGTAGATAATTAAATATTGTTTCTGCTTTCTTTTTGTTTGAGTCTCGGTCTTTAATTTTTGTTGCTAATTCAGATTTATGAGTAGCGTAAAAACTATTTAGCCGGTTTTCTTGAGCTGATGAAATCGAAAACTGTAGAAAGGAAGGACTATCTTTGAATTCAGAATTCCCCCAATTAGAAATAAGGTTTTCTTCATTAGATGATATGAAAGAAATCTTTTCTTGAGCAGAAACAGCATTCAAGTTCAACAACAAGAATAGAGGACATAAAAAACATAGAATTTTCATGATTTATGCTCATTTACTTTGAATTTCACCAAGCTTGCTAAGCGCTCTTTCTTTTAAGTTGTCAAACTGGTCTTGAGGAATATGTCCCGTTGTAAATTGATGATAGAGCCAAACGATATATGTTGCCATCACGTCCTCGTAGCAGTAATGTTCAATCAGGTCAAGTTCACCTTTTTCAAACATGGCAAGCACCTGATTTCCTTCTCCGGTTTGTTTGAAGGGAATTCCGATCAATTGCCCTAAGTGTTTAAGCTTTGGCCACGAACTAGCGCCATAATTGCTAAACTCATCTACCAAATCGATGTTATGCTTGCTGTAGCGATAGCGGATGTCATAATCATTTAGCCGTACAGGCATTTGAAGCCCATGTTTCATTGCTCTATAAATAAGAACAGGAATATCAAAGCCTTTGCCATTATGATGAATAAGCCCGAAATCTTTGTATGTGCCAATAGCTTCAAAGATCTTTTCAAGACCCTCTTTTTCATTTTCTCCATTCCAGGAAACTTTTTGCCTTGGCTGACCCGTATTTTCGATCCACAACCCAACCCAGGAAACCATACGATGATACATAGGAGGGAGGAAGCCCGATTTATTTCGTGCAAGTTCTTCGGAAGCAACTTCCAGTAATTGTTCCTTATCTGAATCCTGATCGTGTAGAACAGTTCGAACAAAATCAAAATCGGGAACAGTTTCTATATCAAAAATGAAGTACATGGTGTGGTTCTGTTTTCACTGAGTATAGTTAAAGAAGAGAAAAGTTGCTGAGAGAAATTTATTAAAGAGCGGAGTGAATTCTTCTTCAACGTGCCACGGCTAAGTACAAGGCTACGTTTTTTAAGCACCTATCCGTCAGCTGTCGGAACACACCAAATTGTAAATCCGTTGATTCCTGAGCCTGTCGAAGGAAGGTTTTTCCAAAAGAGGTGAGAAAAAGCAATTACTTATAGCCATTGTTGTGCTTTGGTTATTTTTTATTTCTTATTATTGTTAATTTCTTTTTCAATCAACTCTAATAGATTATTGGCTTTAGATTTTATGACTTTTACTATATTAATACCATATTCGTCTCTACCAATAGCATTTCTTAAATAATTTCTACCCAATGTAGATTCTGTGAGTTTAATCAAGTCCTCTTTTCGTTTAGCTGGATTGTCTTGAAATGGTAGCTGTGATGATTCAAGAAAACTAGGTGTATTGGTTTCAAATTTGTCATTGTAATTCCAATAATAACCATCTCTATCTGTCAATTCTTTATCAAATTCAATAAGGTAATCGTAACGGGATATCCATAGATTATAATAATCGTTTACTGCCTTGTTAATTTCTGGTGTACCCAATATTTCTAATAGCCCTGAACTCTTTATTTTTTGAAAAGTTTGGTCTGAAGTTTGGTTTAGCATCCAATATCCTTGTGTGAGTGTAAGAATGGAATCTGCGTCTAGTTTTTTATAATTATCACTTATCAATATTTGACTATTGTTTGCTTTATCAAATTCATATCCTCTAATATTATCGTCATATTGAATAATGTCAGATTTTAAGTCCTCTGTTAAATTGATTAAATAACTGTCAACTTGTTTCTTAATCAGCCTATCTTGATTCCAATTGTTAATTTGAAGCGCTATCAAAATTCCTATTACTACAAGCAGGATCTCTCCGAGAGCATAAAGCAGATATTTAATGAACTTGTTTTTAGTTAATAGTCTTTGGCGGATTTTTCTAAAGAATTTTATCATTAGTTAGCGGTTAGTATAAGATTAGTTGCGTTGTTTAAACACTTATCCGTCAGCTGTCGGGACAAACCAAATTGTAAATCCGTTGATTCCTGAGCCTGTCGAAGGAAGGATTTTCCAAAAGAGGCGAGAACCGGCAATTAATTATACATGGTGTTGTGCTTTGGTTATTTTTGTTCGTTTATAGGAAAGTCAATCCAATTTTTCTGTTTAATCCTTGTTCAAAAATTCGGATTAATGTCGATAATTGGATATTTCCTTTTCCGTTCTCAATTTTGGAAATGTAGCTCTTCTTCGTTCCTGCCTTTTCAGCAAGCTGTTCCTGTGTTAGATTTGCATCTTTTCGAGCCGATTTTAGCATTTCGCTAACGATGAACATTTGAGCACCTTCTTCGTATTTATTTCGGCTTTCAGTTCCGATTTTTCCGTGTTCGAGCTCAATCAGTTCATCGAATGTCTTGAGGGCCTTATATTTTTTCATAACCATTATTTTTTGTTTTTAAAATAGTTTTTCATTAATCGTTCCGCTTTATCAATTTCTTTTTGCGGTGTCTTTTGGGTTTTCTTTTGGAATCCATTGAAAAGAACGATAAGTCGCCCATCATCGAAACAGCAAAAAATCCGATAGATGTTCGATTGGTATTCAATTCGGATTTCATATAGTCCGTTTGTTCCTGTAAGATGTTTTAAAAACTTCTCGGGAACTCGGTCAACTTGTTTAATCAACTCGAATACATATTGGATTTTCCCTTTTACTTTTTTGTTCTGTTTTTGGTAGAATTCAATAAAGTGGTTTTCGTGAAAGATTATTCTTCTAATCATCCCACAAAGTTATCTTAAAAGATAACATTTTCCAAATTTTATGATGTCTTTCTGGACGGGTCAAAATGCACCACAACGGTCCCGGCTGTTAGTAGTTGCGTGGGTTAGCACTTATCCGTCAGCTGTCGGAACACACCAAATTGTAAATCCGTTGATTCCTGAGCCTGTCGAAGGAAGGATTTTCCAAAATAGGCGAGAAAAAGCAATGACTTATAGCCATTGTTGTGCTTTCGTTATTCTCGCAATTGTTCATCAATTTTAAGGATAATGTCTTCTGCTCTTTGCTTTGTTTTAGTTAAAATATGTTCTAAATATCTTTTCCGATATAAACTCATTTTTATAGAATTTCTCATTTGAGGTTTATTTAATTGTTCTATAAAAACAATCTTCCTGTTTTCTTCGGTCTGCGCAAACCTTACGTCATTCTCCGTGTACGTAAAATTTGCATAAATATCAATCTCAAAACCCATTGCTAACCAAAGTGAGGCATCTGCTGTGGTATCGTCATCATCCCATTTAATAATTTTATGGTATGCATTAGCATCCAGAGTGTAATAGGTATTGATGTCATTATAGAGTTCGTTGAATTTAAAAAAATCAGTTATTCCTGCATTTATAACTTTTTCATAGCTCTTATTGTTTATAACATAATAGAATGAATAATAGGGAAGGTTATTAAATAATTCATTTGCAGATAAGGTTTCTAACTCGGTACTATTAAGCAATAATGTTGCATTTGTTATGACTTCTGGAATATCTTTGATGTTTTTAGAAAACTGTAACGTATCTGCCTGCATATCCAAACGGATGTTATGTAACAGATTTCTAATAATCAATTTCTCCTTTCGTTCTTCGTTCCACGTGTTGATACTTAATGCAAGTAGAATCCCAATAACAACAAGTAGAATCTCCCCAAAAGCATACAGTAGATATTTACTAAACTTGTTTTCAGTTAATAGTCTTTGGCGGATTTTTCTAAAGAATTTTATCATTGTTTAACTGTCCATTAGAATAGAGTACAAAATGCTTTCGTTATTTTGATTCCTTTAATTCGGCTTCTATTAGAAGAAGTATTTCTGTGATTTCCTCGTCCAAATTTTTTCGATAATCAATTATATCTTGGGTAAAGGTCAATTTCATTCCTAGAAGATTTCTTATCCTTTTAACTTCCAACAATTGCCGATAATCGTTTTCAGATTCATTACTGATATTTATGCTTGGAATATTAGATTTAACCAAGGGAATAAAATTAATGTCATTCTCTAATATGTCATCTATACGAATTTGATGTACGCTTAATCTGTCTTCTAGTAAATCATTAAGTTTATTAAGTTTAAATTCTAAATTAGTAAATTTTTCATTGATATTTTTATTCCTGATTAAACTAAGCTTATTGGTGTTTTTTAAATTACTGTAGGTATTAAAAGTGGGTTGGTTACTTTGTAAATCCCAAACGGCACTTTTGAAAATTGAATCTGTGATAGCAATTCTATCCTTAGCAGCTTTGCCAGAATCAATACCTAAAATAAGGATCAGTAATTTTTTTAATGCTTCTTCTTCGGCAATTAATGCTTCTGATTGTTGCTTAGCCAAAATCAAATTTTCATCAAGACTTTCAAGAATTGCTCTTTCTTCGATGTTTTCTTTGCGGTTTTCATTCCAGCTATTTACTTGAAATGCAATTAAAATTCCAATCACAACCAACACAATTTCTCCAATAGCATAGATTAGATATTTACTAAACTTATTATTGGTCAACATTTTTTGGCGGATTTTTCTGAAATTTTTTTTCATTAGTTAGCGGTTGGTATAAGATTAGTTGCTTTGTTTAAGCACTTATCCGTCAGCTTACGGAACACACCAAATTGTAAATCCGTTGATTCCTGAGCCTGTCGAAGGAAGGATTTTCCAAAAGAGGTGAGAAAAAGCAATTAATTATACACGTTAGTACCTTTCGTTATTCAGTTAATTCGGCATCAATCAATTCTAATACTAAATCTATTTCTTTTTTCAAATCGGAATAATAATTTTCATTAAGATATCGAGCAGTTAAAATAAAATCTATGAGCTCATTTTCTAATTCTTGAGATTGCAATAATTGAAGATTCCCAAGTTTAAATTTGCTTTCTTTTATCCCGAAGGTTTCTCCTTCTGCGTCTAGTATCATTTTTTTTGCATTGCCCTTAGCGTTCATAATAGCTATTACCTGCATCCTAACAACGGCATGTTCCTCTTCCTGAAATTTAATTTTAGTCAGTATTCCGTTGCTAGAGGATAATGCAAATTTTAATTTATTATTACTGAAAATAGCAAGTTTACCAGAACTGATTATTTCATCTAACACTGCTTTATTTGGGCGGTATTGCACCTCCCAATTAGTCATGTTCATTGCCAATACAGCAAATTCCTTTTCTGTAATTTCGGGGGTATCAGGTCCCATAAAATTAGACATTTTTAAAGCATTATCTGCATTCTCTTTATTTAGAATCACAGCTTTGTTCAATGCAAGGCTATTGTATTTGAATTCTTCCTTTAAAGAGACGAGATATTCTCGTTCTAAATTCTGTTTTTTTAGATTCTCGTTCCAATTATTGATTTGAAGAGCAATCAAAATTCCTATTACTACAAGCAGGATCTCTCCGAGAGCATAAAGCAAATATTTACTAAACTTGTTTTCAGTTAATAGTCTTTGGCGGATTTTTCGGAAGAATTTTATCAATTGGTGGTAGTTGGGTAGTGTGGTTTCAATTCTCTATCAGACTTTGTAATTGCTCATTGCATTTATACTCACTAAGTTGCGTTTTACTATTTTGTTATTTCAAAGGTTATAGCTGCTGAATTGGATATGTAATCTGAATCTTTTTCCGGATTTTTAATCAAATAAACGGCGCGAAAGTACCAATGACCGGCTTCGGTGATTTTTATTTTTACAATTCCGGCGCTGTTTGTTTGTACTTTAAAGGCATCAAGTGGAGATTCATCTTTTGCATAACCGTATTTATCATTGAAACTGGCATACACCATTATACCCGGCATCGGTTTCCCATTAATCAAAAGTTGCATTGATAATTCATCTCCTACTTTAAGAGAATAAGGATTATTCACGGGTATTAATTCAATGGGATAGCCAAGCACCGTTTTATAGTCACCAGAAAGTTTGTTCCCAATCTGAAAAATAGCTTTCACATGGTTGGAGTATTTTTTTGTAACAGGATTAGAATCTTCACCAGACTTTTTTCGAGCCTCTATCACCCCCAAAAGACCTTCATGCTTCATATTCTCGACAAATACTTCTGGGGTATATTCATTTATTCTGGGTAAAGTAGAAATCCCAAAAACCCCGGTGCCCTCCTTTCCGGTTTTGATGGGTAAAATAGTTTGGTTGTTCTTTTCATACCAACCACTGGTATCCGGATGAATAATTTTCTCTCCCGGATTAACCAGAGAAACATCAATCATTCGATTCCGTGCTAATATTGAGTGGCTTTCCCCGAAAGTTCCATTATACACATAAATTAATGTCTCTGTGTTTGGCTTTAGGTAGAAACTTTCAAGCTTTATAAACAAATTATGAGCGCTGAAAAACATTAAGCCTATTAAAGCGATTAGGGGAAATAAAAATTTATGTTTCATGAATACTAAATTAAGATGATTAAATATATATTACAGCCTGAAAGATATTCAAAATATATGGAAGTCATTTTTTATATGCTCCGGTCTTCTTCTGCAACCTGACTGGGCTAAGTACAGTGGTTTTACCATTGAATTTAGACCAAGTTGGGAATAGTTGCGTGTTTGCGTGCGAGGAATTTCCGCAGGAAAATCAGACGTAACAAAACAAGCAACTGCCTTTGGTTAAGCCCAAAATTGATCAATTTTTTATATACGGTGTTAGCCTTTCGTTATTCTTAATTTAGTTAGTACATCTATCGAGATATTCAATTAATTCTTGAGTTCATTTCAAGAGGTTAGTTATCATTATCTTTTCATTATTAAAAACAAAAATTCTTCCAGTTAATAAACCATTAAATTCAGATTGAAGATTGTGATGGTCAATCTCTTTCCAAAATGAATCTTGAAGATATCCATTAATTGCATTCTGTTTCATATTAGTCGGATATACCATCACTAGGTCAAGTCCCAAATTCTGTGTAAAAACAAAATCGGTCAGGCTG
>TARA_R110002072_G_scaffold13637_2_pt1 | contig 26884 bp, 16 predicted proteins | sample TARA_R110002072 | Tara Oceans TARA_R110002072 (sample SAMEA4397118) | marine metagenome | biome: Polar Biome; feature: [SRF] surface water layer (ENVO:00010504); material: water (ENVO:00002006), including particulate matter (ENVO:01000060) such as... | depth 5 m | reverse complement strand
CCCGCCACGGCATGCACCCGCGGCTCGGCAACGGCTTCCACAATATCTGCCTTGCCTTCCGCCCACCGTGCCACCACCTGTGCTACCGCAGAAATAATGCGCGCACTGCCGGGGCTTCCCAACACCAACTCCACCTGTCCGTCCCGCGACAACACCGTGCCAGCCATGGAAGAATACGGCATCTCAAACTCCCGCAGGGAAAACGGACTGTTCTCATCGTCCAGCCTGAAACCCTGCATGTAGTTATTGTACAGAAATCCAAAATCCGGATTCGCCACTCCTGCGCCAAAATAGCTGTCGATACTTTGTGTCACCGCCACCGCCATGCCACTGGCATCCACCACAGAAAAGTGCGTCGTCTCGCCGCCGATTTCGCGCTGCCAGGCTGCCAGCAGATCACGCGCCTGTTGCATGGAAACTTTTCCTGCCATGTCGTCAGCATAATCGTAAAAATCCGACTCAGGCGTCAGCTGTCGTGACCGGTGTGCCAGATATAAAGCATCCAGCATCGCCAGGTCAAACCCGTCCTGATCATCAGGCAGGCCTTGCTCATGCGATGCCTGCAGAATATTCATGATCTGCAAGGCCACCCAGCCACCAAATGGCGGCGGCAGCGTTGCTACCTCATAACCACGAAAGTGGCCAATCAGGGGTTCAACAATCTGCGGATCCGGAAAGTTCTGCAGATCATTCATCGTAATCCAGCCACCATTGGCCGCCATGTCACGGGCAATGGACGCGGCTATTTCGCCAGTGTAAAAATCATCCGCCCCATGTTCGGCCAGACGCCTGAGCATGGCGGCGGATTTACGCTGAATGACCCGATCACCGATCTGATAGTCCTTGCCATCGGCGCGGACATAAATCTCTGCTGCTGTTTTTTGTTCGCGTAAAATAGCACCGTAGTATCGAAACGCCCTTTCCCGAAATGGCCCCACTTCAAAACCGTTCTCCGCCAGCTCTATAGCCGGCTGCACCAGCGCCGACCAGGCTACGCTGCCACTGCCAAATTCCCTGTGTGCAAAATCCAGTACACGAGGTGTTGATGGGACAGTTGAAGCTGTATACCCCGAACGCAACTGATCACGAGTGACGCTATCCGGAATCTCGCGTGGCGACCAGGACGTACCATTGATTACAAATGGAGCCTCTCCATTGCCAGGATGTATCAGCATGACAGTCTGACCCGCCACGCCTGAACCCGCAGGCTCGCTGATACCCAATGCCAGTGACACGGCTATCGCAGCATCTATCGCGTTGCCGCCCTGCTCAAGAATGGAAACTCCTGCAGCAGTTGCTTCAGGTGTCGCTGACGTTACCACGCCGGCAAACTGGTCCGATGCAAGCACACTGACAGAGAGCGGCAACAACAGACTTATCTTCAATACGACTGCCGAAATCTTGTATTTCACGACACAACTACTCCTGATCCGAACTTCCGGTTTCAATAGCTTCAGATAAAGGAACGGCGAACCAGGTTCGCCGTTACAGACCCGACTGACCTGTCAGAAGCGTTTTTCCATACCCAGCCACCAGACCCTGCCATAGGAGTTATGCAATGCCTGATAGAAACCGTCACCCACATCAGCAAAAGGTGGTTCCTCATCAGTCAGATTGCGTATGCCCCCACTCAACTGCAGACCGTTCAGCAGATCTCCCCCGCCAGCGAACTCATATCCTACACTCCAGTCCACCGTAGTCCATGCATCTACATCCCAGTAGATGCGGTTGAGATTGCTGTCTATTGTACCGGACACACCGCTGGCCAGGGTATCAAATAAGCCAGTGTTGTATACGCTGCCAACATAGCGTGCAGACACCGTGCTGCGCCAGTTGTTTTTGCTCCAGGCAATGCTGCCACTGGCACGCCACTCCGGGTTACCATTGCGGCGGACAAAGTCTGTTGCCACCGGCCCGGCCTGCTGCTCAAAGCGGGTCAGTTTGCTCGCGTCAGTGCGCAACCTGAAACGCCCCAGATCGCCGGCCTCGAACTGATACTGCACTGATGTATCCCAGCCTTCCACGTTGCGTACATCAGCATTGATATACTGGCTGATGATATTGGTCGTCGGCCCTACCGGCGTACGCTGGTCGTTCGGATTGGCAGCATTCCATGCATCAAACAGCGCGATGTCCTGTGCTGTTGGGGCCGCGCGCACCACGTTGGGGTTGGAACCAAACTGCGCTTCTACGTCCAGCTCGTAACCTTCACCTAACAGCACCACCACATTGCGCTGCTCAATCTCCCATGCATCAAATGTAACCATCAGGCCATCCAGCATGCCAGTTGGCTGGAACACAAACCCCATGGAGAGCGTATCTGTGTGTTCAGGTTTCAGATTGGTGTTACCCAGACGTGAGGTAGTCCTGTAGAGGGAACCATTGTCAACGTCCAGACCGGTCACATCACTGCGCAATGGATCTTCCACGTTCAGAATCCGGCGAATGATATCGCCCTGATTCATTTGCGGCAGATTGGGTGCCCGGAAGCCTTTCGAGTAGGACGCCCGCAGACTCAATATATCAAACGGCGCGTAATATGCGCTGATTTTTGGCTTGAAGGTATCGCCCGCATCCGAGAAATCCTCATAACGACCGGCCAGCTGCACTTCCAGACTGGTCGTAACCGGTACTACCATCTCCGCAAAAGCCGAGAACACTTTACGGCTGGCAGACGAGTCACGTGTCGCAGAAACGCCTACCACATCGCTTTCGTCAAAAATGCCATTAAAATTGTATGGCATGGAACCATCCTGGCGCGGATCACGATCATCCAGATAGGTTTCACGTCGCCATTCCAGACCCAGCGCGGTACCAACGTTGCCAGCCGGCAATGAGAACAGATCCGCCTTGGTGATCTTCGCATCCCATGAGGCCAGCGTGCTTTCAGACTTCTGAATACTGGAGATACGCACTGTATTCAGAACATCTTCACTGTTCGCTCCCGGACCACCAAAAATATTGAAGGAATCCGCTGTGGTTTTCGCCAGAGACTGAGACAGCAGGGTCTTGGACATGCGATTGAATTCTTCATCTTCAGCAGTAGCCGCCGAATACCACACCGCAGATTCCCAGTCCCAGCCATTGAATTCGCCAAACAAACCGGTCAGCACCCGGTAGGAATCCTGTTGCACGTCTATAAAACGCGGTCCCATTTCAGTTGGACGGTAACGGGTCAACAACGCATCCGAACCGGTAGGATTGTAGAAATTATTTGCCGGTACAATGATATATGCCAGACCACTGTCCAGTGGGCCCGAGGCGCGCTGTGTCCCGGAATCGGATCGATAATAGGTCAGCTCAGAAAACGAGTTCATGCCGTTATCCAGGTCATGACTCAGTGTCAACATGATATTACTGCGCTCGGTGTCAGGTGTAATCTGTACTTCCTGGTTGAAGTCAAAGCGTTGACTTCCGACACCGGTACCAATCTGCAGATCCTGTGTTACATGACGGCTGCCGGTAGAAACAAAACGTCCCTGACTGTTCAGGGCACCCAACTGAAATACCGAATAAGGGGTTACCGATGACAGATTATTCAATCGTGAATTACTGCGCCACTCGGCCGGGATCCCGGTGTTGCCGCGACGATCCAGTTTTCCATACAGATCATCCAGTTCGGTAACCTGCACGCCGGTGCGGTCGTAATGGGTGGCAAACAGCCCCACATGCGTGCTGCCATCATTAAAGGTCATGCCACCTTTGGCAGTTAATGTCGTTTCATCGTAGCTGGTGTTTTCACTGCTGCCGTATTTGACCGACGCACTGAAACCCTCAAACTGATTGTCCAGCACCATATTGACCACACCGCCGGTCGCGTCGGCACCGTACAGGGCAGAGGCACCATCACGCAGGACTTCAATACGGTTTACTGCAGATGATGGAATACTGTTGACATTGTAGAGTATCGAGGGCACACCGTTCTTGCTCTCAAACGTTGGATGAACCACCATGCGCCGACCATTCAGCAACGTAAGTGTGTTACCTGTCCCCAGGCTGCGCAGGTTGACGCCGGCAACATCGCCACGCGCACCGTTGGTACCCGTATTGGAATCCTGAAACTCGAAATCACCAATGGAAGGAATGTGGCTCAGCAAATCCTGCATGTTCGTAGCGCCAAGCGCTTCAATCTGCTCGGCCCCCATGACAGTAACCGGCAGCGCATCCTCTGAAAGTCCTTCTACCCGACTGCCTACCGTAATGATCTCTTCAACATCAGCGGCACCGGGTGCCGGTGTCTGAGCCAGCGCCAGGGATGAGGCCAGCATTAAAGTGAGTGACGAGACTCCGGAAATGCCTTGAATTAGTTTCCGCTTCATTGTGATTTCTGCCTCCAGCTGTTATTTGACATTTGTGTGATGCGCCAGAGTTAAGCAGATGAAATCACCTCGGTCAATACATTTCAGCTTTCCATAATTACAGTCTATACATGACTCGAAATAAGTAATGGGATTCCGTTTCAGGCAACAATCTGATCAATCGCAGCTTTCACACAATCGACAAAATAGCGCATGGGATAAGTCAGACTGCGGCGCTGGGAAAACACGGCAGTTACCGGCAATTCAGGGGCATCCGCCAACGGCAGTGCCTCAATCCCGGATTGCCCGGTGAAGTTGGAAACCCCTTTAATGGCCAGCCGGTCAAGGATCGCAAAACCTATTTCGTTGTTTACCAGGGAGGCAGCCATGTGATGATCATGAACACGCACAATATTATTGGGTGATGCCCCGGTCGCCAGCCAGGCATTGCGCGCCCGTTGTCCGAGTGGCTCGTTCTCGTAAAGCTCTATGAATGGCCAATCCCTGATGGCGGCCAGATCAACCGGGCCTGATTTGTCGTAACCTTTGGGCAGTCGCCCCTGCCAGCGACCCGGGATTGCACAGAATACCGGGATGTCAGCCAGTTTAATGGATGAGATTCCTTCCAACCCATCACCCCCGAAGGTAAAACCCATGTGGTATGCCGTCGGTCGCTCATCAAGATTTGACAGAATTACAGGGGAATGTTCAGAGGAAATATCAAAGGTGAAGCGTTTGTGGTGTTGCTGGAATATTGTGATGGCCAAAGGCAATACCCGCTGACAGATGGCCGGCGTTGCGGCCACCCGTATATGCCCTGCCGCACCATCCTTCAGTCGTTCGCACAGGCCACGCACGGCCACCAGCGAGTCATGGGCGCGGTTGACCTCCTCAAACAGAATCCGCGCCTCGGCGGTGGGCGTCAGCCTGCCACTGCTGCGAACAAACAACAGAAAGCCAATTTCCTCCTCCATCTGCTGGATACTTGCAGTGACAGATGGCTGGGACACAGACAGATTACGCGCCGCCTGTGTCACCGTGCCCGCCGTCATGACAGCATGAAAAACTTCCAATTGCCTGAATCGCATATCCGCTCCTCCTTTTTTGAAGAAAACATAACCTATAGCTATTGATATAGCAAATAATACAATTTGACTTATATTTTGAAAAACCTAACTATTACGAAAAATCTCAAACCAACGTTGCAGGTCATCATGTCCCAGGTTTTCTACAGATCACCCAAGTCCAAATACCCCATTGCGCAACGTGCTGACGGCGTCTATTTGTATGATCAGCATAACAACGCCTACCTTGATGGCAGCGGCGGCGCGGCAGTCTCCTGTCTGGGTTACAACCATCCCGATGTCATTGAAGCGATCAAGGCACAACTGGACAAGGTTCCATTTGCGCATTCTGCATTTTTCACCAACCAGCCCCAGGAAGAACTGGCGCAGCGCCTGGCAGACCGTTTTCCAGAATCCGGCGCCCGAGTGTACTTTCTGTCCGGCGGATCCGAGGCCAACGAAACAGCCCTCAAACTTGCCCGTCAATACTGGCTCGCCAAAGGAATCCCCGGTAAATACAAGGTCATCAGCCGTGAGCAGAGTTATCACGGCAACACGCTTGGCGCATTGTCAGTAAGTGGCAATGCACAGCGACGAATCACGTATGGACCCATGCTGCAGGACTGGCCGCGCATCCCTCCCTGCTACAGTTATCGGTATCAGCAGCCCGACGAATCAGCTGAACAATACGCACTGCGCGCAGCCAACTCACTGGAGCAGAGTCTGCTTGAAGCCGGACCTGATAGCGTCGCCGCCTTTATCGCCGAACCTATCGTAGGTGCCACCCTGGGTGTTGTGGCCGCCGAGACAGGCTATTTTAAACGCATCCGCGAAATCTGCGATCAGTACAACGTATTGCTGATACTGGATGAGGTGATGTGCGGTGCAGGCAGAACCGGCAGCTATTTTGCCTTTGAGCACGATGACATCATCCCCGATATCATCACACTGGCCAAGGGGCTGGGTGGCGGCTATCAACCATTGGGCGCATGTCTCTGCCGATGCTCAATCCATGACACCATCGTTGAAAGTTGTGGCAGTTTTGCACACGGCCACACCTACATCGGTCACGCCACGGCCTGTGCAGCTGGCATAGCCGTCATGCAGGTACTTGACGAACACGCCCTGCTGACCAGGATTGCATCCATCGGGGATCAGATACGCAGCAGGCTGCACGCACAATTCTCCGGACACCCCTATGTGGGCGACATCCGCGGACGAGGACTATTCATAGGTATCGAAATTGTACGCGACCGGGAATCCCGTCAGGCGTTTGACAACAGCGCGGCCCTGGCTGCCACACTCAAGCAGCGCGGCATGGACAATGGCCTGATCATCTACCCCGGCAGCGGCAGTGTCGACGGCAAATGCGGCACTCACGTCCTGCTGGCACCGCCCTTCATTTATGAAGACAGACACGTGGATGAACTCATCAACAAACTGACGCGAGTACTGGATGAAAAACACATTGCCTGACCCCCTCATGATCATGTGCGCGCCAAACGGTGCGCGCAAAATGCCCGCAGATCACCCTGAACTGCCAATCACTGCAAGGCAGCTCGCCCGATGTGCCAGTCAACTGATGGATGCCGGCGCCAGTGTGCTGCACCTGCATGTGCGTGATGCCCGGGGCCGGCACAGCCTGTCCCCAACCTTGTACCGGGAGGCAATCGCCGCTGTTCGCAATGCTGTCGCAGACAGACTGGTAATTCAGGTGACAACCGAAGCAGTGGGCATCTATAACCGCGAACAGCAGATGGACGTGGTGCGACAACTGCGGCCAGAGGCGGTGTCGCTTGCCTTGCGCGAGCTGTGCCCGGATGAAAACAGTATTGCCGACAGTGCAGACTTTTTTCAGTGGTGTGCGGCTGAAAAAATCTGGACCCAGTACATACTCTACTCCCCGGAAGAAGTCGCACGCTTTGCCGCACTGCACGCACGCGGTGTATTTGCCCAGGACGAACCATCAGTATTGTTTGTGCTGGGTCGTTACAGTCAGGATCTGACCGGCCGCCCCGAGGAGTTGCAGGACTTCATCAATGTGTGGTCCGGCAAGACTGGCCGATGGGCCTGTTGCTGTTTTGGTGTTACGGAGCAGCAGGCCATGCTGGCGGCGGTACGGGCCGGAGGTCACGTACGGCTGGGTTTTGAAAACAATCTGCACCGCGCCGACGGTACAATTGCGCATGACAATGCCGAGCTACTCCGGGATTTTGTGGAACAACTACCGCTTGCAGATCGTCGACTCGCTGATGCCGACGACATTCGTTCGCTGTACCTGCCATGACCAGAATGCCTCTTGTACCCGCCAGATTCGACTGGCACAACACCCCGGCCGGAGCCTGCCACATGCGCGACTTCGCGCGCCATGTAGAGCAAACCTACCGCCTGGGTTTTGACAGCTATTTTCACCTGCATCGCTGGAGCATCAGCAATCGCGAGGCTTTCTGGCAGACCTGTCTGGAGCAGACCGGTGTTATCACGCAGCACGCTTCGCCACGTGTTCTGAAGCGCGGCGACCAGCTCTGGCAGGATCAATGGTTCCCGGACACCAGACTCAACTACGCTGAAAACCTGCTGCGCTTTGCGGACGAAAAAACTGCTCTTGTTTTTTGTGATGAATCTGGCACGCGACAACAGATCACTTATCAGGAACTACGACATCAGGTTGCTATCCTGAGCACCTGGCTGCGTAATCAGGGCATACAGGCAGGAGACCGGGTCGCCGGACTGACCGCAAACCGCATCGAGACCGTTGTGGCAATGCTGGCAAGCACTGCCATTGGAGCAGTATGGACCAGCTGCTCGCCGGACTTTGGTTTCAGTGGGATCGTTGACCGCTTCCGCCAGACCGAACCGGTTGTGCTGTTTGCGGTATCCAGTCATTGTTATGCAGGCAAGATCCACCGCCATGAAGCAACACTGACACGACTGGTGCAGGATCTGCCCTCCGTAAAAAACCTGGTGCTGCTGCCGGAGATCTATCATGACAACACGGTGGTGGTGCAGGCAGGCTGCGCTGTCATAGCGTGGCATAAGGCACTGACGCCATCTGCCCAAGCAGGTGACATCAACTTTCTGGCCGTTCCCTTTGATCATCCGCTGTTTATCATGTACTCGTCGGGCACCACCGGGGCGCCAAAATGTATTGTGCACGGTCATGGCGGCACTTTGCTGCAACATCGCAAGGAACATCATCTGCACATAAATCTGACCCGCGACGACGTGCTATTCTACTTCACCACCTGTGGCTGGATGATGTGGAACTGGCTGGTCAGCGGCCTGGCATCGGGCGCCACACTGGTACTGTTTGACGGCTCACCGTTTCATCCGACGCCTGCCGTGCTCTTCGATCTGGCGGATGAGCTCGATATCAGCATTTTTGGCACGTCGGCGCGTTATCTGGCCTCATGCGAGCAGGCCGGGCTGCGACCTGCTGCTACGCATCAACTGACAAAAATGCACACCCTGCTGTCAACCGGTTCACCGCTCAGTGACAGCAGTTTTGACTACGTCCATAAACACATCAGCAAACGCGTCAGCATTCAGTCCATGTCTGGCGGTACAGACATTCTGTCCTGTTTTGTGCTCGGCTGCCCGCTGCTGCCAGTCTATCAAGGCGAGATCCAGTGCGCCGGGCTGGGCATGGATGTTGCGGTGTTTAATGAACAGGGCAAGGCCGTATCACAGCAACAGGGAGAGCTGGTCTGTCGGCAGTCTTTTCCCAGTATGCCGACCGGTTTCTGGAATGACATCAATGATGAAAAATACCGCTCAGCGTATTTTCAGCGATTTGAGAACACCTGGTGCCAGGGTGACTTCGCGCAGCTGTGCAGCAGTGGCGGCTGGATAATCTCCGGGCGCTCCGACACTGTATTGAACCCGGGTGGCGTGCGTATCGGCACAGCAGAGATCTACCGGCAACTTGAGGGAATTGAGGCGCTGCAGGACGCCATTGCTGTGGGCCAGCAATGGCAGGGCGATGTCCGCATTGTGCTGTTTGTGCAATTGGTGGACAATCAGCAACTGGACGAGGAGCTCATTGCGCTGATCAGGAAATCGATACGGCTTGGTGCCTCCCCCCGTCATGTCCCGGCGCTGATAAAGCAAGTGTCTGACATTCCGAGAACCCTGAATGGCAAGCTGGCTGAAGTCGCCGTCCGCGACACCATACATGGTAAAAAAGTGGGCAATCTGGCAGCACTGCAAAACCCTGAGGCACTCAATGAATATACCGACATCCTGTAAAACACTTCTTGGCGCTGCAGGTCTGCTTGTGCTGGCAGCCTGTCAGCCGCAAACAACAGAGACTGCTGTCGAAACCGATGCCTGCCGGTTTGAAAATGTGCATTTTATTCGTGACTTCCCAGGTGCCCGGCTCAACGATTGCATCCAGTTGGATGAGCAGCATTTCCAGCTGCGTATTGATCCTGCGTTTCAGCCCGTCAACCCCAGTGCCTGGTATGCGTTTCAGGTCAGCAGTGAATCAGAACAGACACTGGATATCACATTGACCGCCAGCGCAGGTTTTGCGCGCTATCAGCCAAAAATCAGCAGTGATGGCGAACAATGGCAGGCACTGACCTTCCAGGCAGATGAAGCGGACATGCACTTTACGCTGGCGGCGGGTCCGCAGCCACAATATGTTGCGGCGCAACCACTGATCGTTGGCGAGCATTATGATGACTGGCTGGCGCAACAACAGTCTGTACCCGGACACGAGGTTCTGTCTCTGGGCGATAGCGAACTGAGGCGCCCTCTGCAAGCCTTGCAACTGACGTCCGGTGCTGACTCTGATAACAAACCCTGGCTGGTTCTTGTCGGCCGGCAACACCCGCCGGAGATCACCGGTGCGCTGGCCTTTTTCGGGTTTGCCAACAGACTGCTGGCCGATGATGAACTGGCACAGCGGTTCCGTGACACGTTTAACATTTTGATGATCCCCAACGTCAACCCGGATGGAGTTGCCCTGGGGCACTGGCGCCACAACAGCAATGGCATTGACCTGAACCGAGACTGGCATGATCGCACCCAGGCCGAAACCCGCGTGGTTGCCCAGGCACTGGCCGACCGGATACAGAAGCCGCAGCAACTGGCCTTTGCGCTGGACTTTCACTCAACCAACCGGAATGTGTATTACTCAATGCCTGAAGAAAAAGGTTTACGCAATCCGCAACTGACCAAAACCTGGCTGGCAGAAAAAGCACGTCGGCTTCCGGACGTAGTCTTTAATGAAGTCCCGGGCGACTATCCCGAGGGCGGTGTTTTTAAACAGTTTATTGCGGACACGTATGGCGCTCACGCAGTCACCTACGAGGTGGGCGACAACACTGACCCGGAGGAAATTGAGCTGACCGCCACCACCAGTGCCGAAGTTCTGATGGAACTGTTACTGAGCACAAATTAATGCAGGGGAACCTCTGAATCAATCCAAGGTGACTCTGGCGTGTCCCCTTACCCCTGCCTGACTGCATACAGCAGACAATCGCTGCGGGCGATGGCGGCATTGGTGGTGACCATAAACAGTTTCAGCGGCACCCGTGGATGCAGCGAACCATCCGGCAGCACATGAAAGTACTCATCGATGGCCTGATAACCGGCAGCTGACTTTATCCGCAGACACGACGCGCTGCGCACCCGTCCCAGACACACGCCCGGATCCACCACCCCAAAGTTGAAATGATCAATATCCGGCGGCAGGCACAGGTCCACATCCGCGTCCAGTGCCGTGTCGTAAACAATGCTGCACTCAGCCGCCAGCTCCAGTCGCACCGGGTGATGATACAGATCCAGTGACGACATATCCTGCCAGGAAAACAGATTTTCGGCGGCAGCCAATCGGCACAACCCGGCATAGGCAACCTCATCAGCGACGCTGCCGGTGGCCCCACCGCACTCAATGGTAATCGCGGGGCAATCCGTACTGGATATCTCCATGAGTGATCCGAGCTGCAGATCAGTCACCACCAGGCGATGAGTAAACAGGCGTGTCAGCGCGATGTGCGCCTCACTCAATGCGGGGGACACAGCGAACGCCGGTCCGTCACCAGACGTATTATGTACATCAACCACTACTTCTGGTGCCAGATGCACCAGATGGGCCAGAATCTGCGATGCAAGTTCACCCAGATCGTCATCAAACGGCGGCCGAAATGTTCTGTTCATGTCCCGCTCACCCGGAATCTGCCGGTGGGTGAATACTGGCGGATGCAGGGCTGTATGCACAGAAATGATAAAAAGATGCAGAGTAACCGCTGGCTTCTGTCCTGAACGCAGATAACGCAGCATAGCCTTCATACCGGATGGCTCATTGCCATGTAAAAGAGTGACAACCGCCCTGCAGCCCGCCGATGAGGCACCCGGCACAGTAATAACAACAGGGCCGTTCAATTGATTCAGGAACGCCACCGGATCCTCGGACAGCGCCGGCAGTTCATCAACTGTCAATAACCGCAAGTGACTCATGGTGCCAGTTCCCAGTCCGCGACCGGTAAGTTGTCATTAAAATAGCCCTGATAGGCAGATACTATTCTGTGCAGCGCCTGATCCCGCCCAACTTTCGGTGCCAGGTGTTCCAGGCTGTCCAGCTGCCAGGTGGCACCGTTCTGGCCGCGTATCAATCGATTGGCAATGATATCCAGCATGCGCCTGGCCTCAGCGGCGTCTACTCCCAGTGACAACAGGCCAGCCAATGCGGTATCCAGCAGCGACTCACCAATTTCCCGCAAGGGTCGCTCTGCCAGCCGGTTCTGACCCAGCGTTGGCCATACCAGCTTGGCATGAATACCGGTTCTGGCTGCACGATAAAAATTGTCACTGACAAAGCGGAACGGCATCGCCGGCAGAAGCGCCTCGATATCATCACGCAACCCCGCCGCCAGTCCGATATAAAATGCTGCGTTGGCCGCCATATCCAACGGTGTCGGACCGGCCGGCAGGCAGCGCATCTCAATACGGATATGCCCGTTGTCTGCGCCGGAATAAATGGGCCGATTCCAGTGCCAGATGGTACCGTTGTGCATATTGAGTTCATGCAGACCCGGCAAATGGCCATCAGCGATTACCTGTTGTGGATTTTCATCATGCAACAGAGGAATCAGTGACGGATACAGATACACGCGCTGTGCAAACAGTTCGTAGGCACTCTGGCGTAACCAGTCATAACCCAGTTCCACCCTTGGCAGGTCGTGCCATTGCGGCGCCGTACTGCGTCCGTCAGTGGATTGCTTGAACAGCGGGACGCGGGTTTCATGCCACAACCGTCGTCCAAGCAGCAACGGAGAATTACATGCTGCGCCCAACAGCAATGGCGTAATCAGTGTGACTGCATTCCAGGTATTCATGAACTGCGTCAACGGAAAATTGAAATGCACCTGAAAGGACGTACACACCCCCTCCAGCGTGACATCCTGACGGCGCATGCGCACCGGATCTTCACCATCAATCCTGATTTCAAAGTCGCGGCCACGCATGGCCAGCAGAATTTCCGACAGCGCCTGATAACGGGTAGTCGGCGTCATCATCTCTGGGCCGATATGCGACTCATTCAGCGTGGGAAGAATGCCAACCCCCAGCACTGATGCCTCCCGCGGCGCCAACAGACCATTCATGCGCGCGATCTTGTCGCACATCAGGGTCTCCAGCCGGGAAAAAGGAGCCCCATCTAATGCCAGCACTGGCAGGTTGTATTCAATATTGTAGCGATTGAGCTCCAACGTCAGTGCCGGATCAACCGCTTCCGCCAGCAATGCCTGGTTGATGCCCAGCGGCAAACCCTGCGCATCCAGGATATAGAGCTCCAGCTCCGCCCCCAGACTGGGCTGATCGGTGCCAAAACCGGGGCGTTGCATGGCCTGCTGCAATGCCGCCAGGTTGTCGTGCAATTTGAGCTCAAACTGCTGATGTTCTTCCGGCGTGAACGCCGAGCGCGAAATGTCCTGTCCCATAGGCAAAGGATAAGTGAAAATGGGGACGGAGGATATTTAATTTACCTCCTCTTAACCCAGAATTGCTCCGCCAGCCCATTCAGCGCGTCAGTCAGATGCGCCACCTGATTCGCGCTATCCCAGTTCCCCATACCACTGGATACACACTTCTCGGACGCTTCCTGAATACTCACGATGGAGCGGTTGATGTCCTCGCTGACCATACTCTGCTCCTCAACCGCGCCGGCTATCTGGATATTCATGTCAGTGATCTCATTGACCCGCTGACCAATACCAGCCAGCGCATCAGCTGCCTGCTGCGCACTACTGACACTCACCTGCGTCTGCGTCCGGCTCTTGTCCATCACACTGACTGCCAGCTTGGCAGAGTTCTGCAGAGCCGTGATCATCTGCTGGATATCAGCGGTAGACTGCTGTGTACGTCCGGCCAGGCTGCGCACCTCATCGGCAACAACCGCAAACCCCCTGCCCTGATCGCCCGCCCGGGCAGCCTCTATTGCCGCATTCAATGCCAGCAGATTGGTCTGCTCGGCGATTCCGCCAATTACATCCAATACCTTGGTAATCTCATTGCTGTGCGCCTCCAGCTCCTGAATAACCTCAGTGGCCCGCTGAATCTCACACTCAAGCTCACCAATTGCTTCACTGGTCTGCGCAACCATGGACTGCCCGCTGTGTGTTTCAGTATCCGCTTTCTCGGCAGCCGTCGCGGCGTTCTGCGCATTACGCGCGACCTCCTGAATACTGACAACCATCTGATTCACCGCCGTCGCAATCTGCCCGGTTTCACCCTGTTGAGCATTGTTCAACTCATTACATGCACCTATTTCCCGCAACAGATGATCCGCGAAACCCTTCAACTGCCGCGAAGCATCACCAATACGACCAATTACCGCCCCGGTCTCCGCCTGCCTCATGCGCAGCGCAAATTCAATCCGCCCGAACTCATCATGACGACCGGTATAAAGCTGCGCACTAAGAGGGTTGTCAGCAATCCCGATCGCCATAGTGGTCAATTGCTTTAGTGGAGCCAGCATCAGCATGAACATCGCAACAGTCAGCACGGAAGCTACCAGCAGAGCTATCAGGGCACTGACAAGTGTCAGCGACGTCAAGCCGGCAAGCGCAAGTAGCAAAGCAGCCATGACACCTATAAAGGCCAGTGAAAGTTTCTGGCACCAGGTAAGCCGAAACCTGGTCAGTGCAGAGCTATCACCTGCCCTAAGATGTCCATACAGCGCTTCGGCTGCCTTGACATGATCAGCATCTGGCCTGGTCCGCACAGACTGATATTCGACAATTTCGCCATTTTTTTGAATGGGCGTCACATACGCGCTGACCCAATAGTGATCACCATTTTTACATCGATTCTTGACCAGCCCCATCCACGAACGTCCCCGTTTCAACGTGGACCACATATGTTCAAACGCCGCGGGAGGCATATCAGGGTGGCGTACTATGTTATGTGGCTGCTTTAAAAGTTCGTCCTCAGTGAACCCGCTGATACTGATAAAGTCAGGATTCACATAAGTGATATGACTGCTGGTGTTGGTCGTAGACAATATGTTCGCATTCACGGGCAGCTCGATCTGTCTGCCTGTTACTGGCATGTTCGTTCGCATAACCTGACCCTCCTTGAAGCTGATTGCATCGTTCAGGTTGTCGGCGCATACGCTTCGAGCGTAATGGTTCAATATCAAAATAAATGGATACTGACAGAATTGCAGGAAAACATGTGCGTCCCCTTTTTGCGCTGTCCTGATCGGTTCTGCACCACCCGGGAGCGCGAAATGCCCCGACCGGACCGCCCAACAATAGTGCGCAGCCCCGTCCAGGAACACTATCACAAGAACAACCGCTACCCGGTTACAGCGCGCAGTCAGCATTACCACCAACCATTCCGGCAATTTATCCTTTTACATATCTGAAACATACGAAACACCAATATTTCACCGGGCGCCCTGTGGGCAATTTTAGTGCCCTCCAGAAAAACGCTGCATCAAAAATAGTCAGGTTACGTTGGCACGAATAATGCCACTACACCGATGAACCATCTCCAACACGAAACTTGCGCCACTACTGCGAGGAACCAAAATGCCAGCCCACAACTGCAATCGTACCAACCCACACAGAACCAAAATGCTGTCAGCAGCCATTTCCCTGGCCCTGTTCCCATTGACGTCCCCGCTGCACGCCCAGGACGGCGCCAATATGCCGCAGCTTGAAGAAGTCGTAGTAACCGGATCACGTATCACACGATTTGAAGGTGACTACGTTGCGCCGGTTCTGTCATTGGGTTCCGAACAAATGGAGAGTGCGGGCACAGTAAACATCGAAGATTTTGTCAGTGAGGTCGGCGCGCTGGTCGGCTCCACCGGTTCGTTTGAATCGGCCAGTGGATCCAATGGCACCAATACCGGCGTCAACGCGTTGAATATGCGCAACCTTGGTACCAACCGAACACTGGTCATGGTGAACGGTCGCCGCCATGTCAGCTCCATTGCAACCGGCGAACCACTGGTAGACACCAATACAATCCCGACTGCTCTGGTTGAGCGCATTGACATCCTGACTGGTGCGGCTTCAGCCGTTTACGGTGCCGATGCGGTATCGGGCGCTGTCAATTTCGTACTAAAAGACGACTATGAAGGGTTTGACATGCGCACCCAGGCCGGCATGTCCGGCGAAGGCGACGCTGAACAGTTTTTTGCTTCCTTTGTCTGGGGCAACAATTTTGCGGATGGCCGCGGCAATGTCACCGCCAGCTACGAATTCCGCGGTCAGGAATCACTACAAATTTTTGAGCGGGACTATGGATTGGCCGAGCGGTTATACCTTGTCAACAACCCACTGGAGTATCGCAAGACAGACGACCCCAACGTACCAGATCGCATAGTCGCCGGTGATCGCCGTTATATATACACCGCCCCTGACGGTCGCTACGACATTCTTGGATTCAACACAGCAACCGGGCAACCGCTGGGGTTCGGCGATATCGCACTGAACGCTCGTGGACAGCCTTTTGATGCTGGCCAGGCGGTATCAGGTGCCACATCACTGGGAGGCGACGGTACGCCAACTGCCTTCTTCACCAGTCAGTTCATGCCGGAATCTGACGTACATGCGATCAATCTGAACAGCCGATACGACCTCACTGACAACGCTACTGCGTTCAGCGAGATCAAATTTGTGAAAACTGACACGGTCAACCCACGTTCACCATCATTTACGTCAGTGCTTGAACTGAGCATGGAGAACCCGTTTATCCCGGATTCATTCAACACTGCACTGACCGGCATCCAGGATCCGGTAGTCAATCTGGCACGTGATGACCTTGAACTGCGACCTTTTAATGATATTACACGTGACACTTATCGGGTGGTTGCCGGTATCCGTGGCGACATGACGGACTGGCTTAACTATGAAGTATCACTCAATCATGGCGTCACAGAAGTCACTTCAAGGTTGACCAATATCCGTCGTGAAGATCGTTACTTCGCAGCTATCGACGTTGTCACAGATCCGGCCACAGGACAGCCTACCTGCCGCTCCAACCTGGATCCATCTGCAGTACCTGCGGTTGACAATATTGTATCGTCATACAACGCGGGAGTCTGGGGCGATCCGGCCAACAGCAGCTTTACCCCTGGCCCAAACAGCGGCTGCGCACCATTCAACCCTTTCTTTGACGGAACATCAGGGTACTTCACGCCCGGTTCGCTGGACCCATCCAACCCGAATGCTGCCGCCATCGCATTTATGACCGGCGGTGGTATACCGCTGGTGGACAATGGAAAAATTGAACAATCTGTTATTAACGGGTTTGTTGCCGGCAGCAGCTCAGGATTCGGACTGGAATTGCCAGCGGGTCCAATCGACTTCGTGCTCGGTGCCGAATACAGGGAAGAAAAAGTCCGCAATAACGTAGACCCGATTCGCAGCAATCCGAATGGTCTGACCCCACTCAACTTTGAGCGTAACAGTTCAGCTTCCTTTGATGTCAGTGAAGTGTTTACTGAATTGTCAGCCCCAATATTCGAAGATCTGGGTCCGTTCATGCAGGCCTTGCGTCTGGATGGCGCCTATAGATTCTCGGACTACTCAACCATCGGCCAGACCAGCGCGTTCAGCATCGGCGCCAACTGGACAATCAACGACAGCGTAATCGTACGTGGATCATTTGGACGCGCAGTCCGGTCACCAAACCTGAGTGAACTGTTTTCACCGGATAACGAAGGCTCATTCCGTCCGGATGATCCCTGTGAACAGGCTAACCTCGGCAGCCAGTCCGCCAATACCATTGCCAACTGCGCGGCGGACCTGTCCCGCCTTGGTCTTGATCCGAACACATTTGTATCAGCATCACCTGTCGGTCGTCCCGGTGTAATCGGTGGTAACCCGGATCTGGCCGAAGAAACCAGCGACACCAATACTTACGGTATTGTGTTGACGCCCACCTTCATGCCCGGACTGGTCGCAACCCTTGATGTCTGGGAAATCGAAATGGATCAGGGCATCCTGTATCCAAACTCAACAGAAATTGTAGAGCGCTGCTACGACTCACCTACCATGGACAACCCGTTCTGTTCGTTGTTCACCCGCGCTACCGATGGCATCGTAGGCGTCATCATTGATGTGGAACAGCGTCCGGTCAACGTCAGTCAGCTCAACACATCCGGCGTCGATTTCAGCCTAAGCTACCAGGCCGATCTTGGGTTTGATCGTGGCAGTCTGACACTGGGACTGAACGGCAGCTATCTCAATGAACTGCTCGTACAACCAACAGTTGCACCCAGGCAGATTGACCAGGCAGGCATGGTAACCACATTGCTCGGACAACAGGCACCAAAACTGGTTGCCAACTTCAGTGCCAACTGGATGCGTGGACCGCTGTCCCTGAACTACCGCCTGCATCATCAGGGTGAGCTGGACATTTACACTCAAGAGCAGATTGAGCGGCAGCCTGACATCAATGACTACATGAACACCAAGAAGCTGTTTGTGCATGATATCCAGGCTGAATACCGGTTCAATGAAGGCCTCAAGGCATATGTCGGGGTAAACAATCTGGCTGACAGAGAACCGGATCTTACCTACCTGAATACACCCGTCAGTGCGCGAGGACGATTCGTTTACATGGGTCTGTCGGCAGAGTTTTCCAGTCTGCCAAGTCTGTCAAACCCGTTCCGGTAACGTCTATGCACGACTCAAGTCCTGACAAAACACAGGACCATGCCCCGCAGGCACGCAACGAGTGCCTGCGGTTATGCAGGGAAGCACAGGAACAGGCACGCCGTGGCAATCTTGCCGCGGCGTTTGCCGTTCTGTCCCACGCACAACAGACGCACCCTGCTGACCCGCAGGCATGGCAGCTGGCAGCTGCTCTTGCAACACAGGTTCGCGACTGGCAACGATTGCAGCACATCGCGAGCAGCTGGACACAACTTCACCCTGCTTCCATCAACGCCTGGCAAACACTGTCACGCAGTCACTTTGAACAATCACAATTCAACGAAGCCATTGAGGCCTTCTCCAGGATACTGGCGTTAGCGCCGGACAATGCCAGTCATCTGGTCAGTGCAGCAAGGCTGTCCACTGCCGCCGGAAAATACGACGCGGCACATGAACAGTTGACAGCAGCAGAAAACATTACACCTGACGCTGGTGATATACTTTACGCACTGAGTCGGCTCTATCATCTGACCGGCGAACTCGACAAGGCAGAGGTCTACTGCCGCCGCGCCATTGATGTACTGCCCAACTTCGCCCCGGCCTATATCGCGCTGGGCATGTTGTGCGAAGGCAGACTGAGCAAACAGGAAACGAACGCCGTCCGACGCCTGGCTCAGACACCAGGCCTACATCCGGAATACCAGGCGCTACTGAATTTCACGCTCGGGGACGCGCTGGACCGTCAGGGCAATCACGCGCAGGCATTTATCGCCTGGCAGGAAGCCAATCGTATTAACGCCCTGATTTCCGAGCAGGAAGGGTTCACGTACGACGCCGCACAGCATGAAGCGGATCTGCCGCTACTGGGCGCACTGTTTGCAGAGCCTGTGTCTGTACCTTTCCCTGACAATGAACACGGAACACCCGATACCAAACGCCCAATTTTTATTGTAGGCATGCCCCGCTCTGGCACCACGTTGATCGAATCCATTCTCGCGTCACATTCGGATGTCGTGGGAGCCGGCGAGCTACCGGCCTTGCCGGAGATCCACGATGAACTGATGCGGGTTGCACGCAATCAGGGCATTGCTGCCGCACGGCAGATGTTGCAGACACAAGCAACCGACTGGCGTGCACGTTATCTGGCAGCACTGCCCGCAAGTGATGGCGCCATCTGCGTCGTTGACAAGCAACCGATGAACTACCGTTCCATCGGACTGATACAGGTTCTGTTTCCGGACTCACCGATCATCCATACACGCCGCGCACCGATGGATGTCGGACTTTCGATTTATCGCCACAATTTTTCCAGGCACTGGCCCTGTGCCCACCGACTCGGGGACATTGGACATTACTATGGCGTGTATGAACGCATCGGCGCCTTGTGGCAATCACGTTATCCGGAGGCGATTCATGTCATTGAACACGAAGCGCTGGTAAGTGATCCGGATGCTGAAATTCGTCAGTTAGTGGCGTTTTCCCGGCTCGACTTTCAACCGGCCTGCCTTGCCCCGCACAAAACAAAACGACCAGTTGCCACATTTAGTTCAGTACAGGTTCAGCGTCCTGTTTCTGCCAGCTACAGTAATCGCTCGGCACCCTATGAAGAACCACTTGCACCGCTGCGTAACGCACTCATCAACAGTGGCATTGATGTTGCAAGCTCTAATCCGAAATGACTAAAACGGTACTCAAAACCACTGTTTATCGCCGCAAGGCGCATCATTTCAGTGCCTAACCAATCAGAGCGAGTAAAAATGATGCAAAACAAGACTGATATGGACACGAATATCCGAACAAAAATGACGACAAAATCAGGCAGACAATGGGGTGACAAATGAAATTACGTATTCTTGCTCTGGCTGCCTCACTGGCAGTCAGCGGTGCCGCAAATGCACAATGGGACAGCGTCGTCGGCGATGTCGGCATACTCGAAGAATTTGACCATCACTGGGTAACGGCTAATCGTGGCAACACCGTATATTTGATAAACGCCAGAACCGGCAAGGTTGGCGGCTCACTCGCTGTGTCAAACTTTACACCAGCACTGGCGCCGCACATGGATGCAGGTCGTATATACACTTACGGCAGCTACTACAGCCGTGGTCTTTACGGTGACCGGACGGACCTGTTTATGGTCTACGATGCACAAACCGCCGTCCCCATTGCTGAACTGGAACTGCCACAGATGCCTGCCGGCATTGGCCATCCGGGCATGATGGGGCTGATCAACAACAAATTTGTTGGCATGTGGAATATTTCACCAGCTACCTCAGTGAGTGTCGTCAATATCGAAGATCTCAGTTTTGTAGGTGAGGTCTCCATGCCCAGTTGCTCCGGGATCAATCCTCAGGGGCAAGGCTGGATTTCAATTTGTGGAGACGGCACCGCCCTGTATGTTGAACTGAACGCTTCCGGCCAGGTAGCCCGCCGTGTCCAGAGTCGCGCTTTCTTCGACGTTTTTGATGATGCAGTTTACGACTATTCGGTCCCCGCAGCTGATGGCTGGATGTTCATGTCCCTGGAAGGACTGCTGCGCAAGGTGACACTGAATGGAGACACGCTGGAAGTCAGTGAACCGTTTGACATCAATCCTGACACCAATGGCGACGTTGACATCAACGGCGTAGCGGTTCCCAACGATGACCACTGGCGCGTAGCAGGCAGTCAGGTATTTGCGTATCACGACAGTGAGGCGCTCTTGGCAACCGTCATGCACGACGGTGGCGGTCAGGAGTATTTTGACAAATACGGCACAGAGATCTGGGTTTTCAATATGAAAACCGGCAATCGCGGTGTACGTGTCAAGCTTGAAAGCGGCGTCGAAGCCCGTGGCGTTCTGTTCACGCCTGGTCCCGACCCGTTGATGGTCATCGGCACCAATCAGGGTATGCAGGTTCGCGAGCCCCGCAGCGGAAAATTGCTGCACACCATACCGAATGCAAGTGGCACCATGCAGGCATTGTATGAGGGGCTTCGATAATGATTGATCCGCTTATTACCATTGTAATTGCCACCTCACTGGCAATTCTGTTCCTGCTGGCAGCACGGCACAAGATCAGCGCGCCGCGCCGGTTCGAGGCCCAACTCGCTGCCTACCGACTGGTACCGGACAGCTTGCTGACACCAACCGCACGTGTACTGCCATGGATAGAGGTGGCCGTTGCGCTGGGCATGTTGTTCGATCTGACACGCCCGTTTGCAGCCATCATGGCGGCGTTGCTGTTGAGTGTCTACGCAGTTGCCATGGCGATCAATCTGCGTCGCGGTCGCTCGGCAATCGACTGCGGCTGCGGTGACACGCCACAGCCGTTGTCGTCCCTGCTGATCCTTCGCAATACCGTGCTGGCCCTGGGCGCCATACTGCTGCTGGCCCCTGTTGCGACCCGTCAGTTGAGTCCGCTGGACATGCTGTTTGCTCTCCTGTTTGTCGCAATCTGCTCGCTTGGCTACACAATGATGGAACACCTTTCCCGCAATCACAATCTGTTAACCCATAAGGAGTAAAGCCATGAGTAATGCATTGGCTGCAATTTTAGTTCTGCTGACACTGGTTGTGTTGGTTCTGGTATTCGCCGTGATTGCACTGGCCCGTCAAATAGGTATTCTGCACACCCGGCTGGCTCCGGCCGGTGCGTTGATGACGACTGCCGGACCCAAACTTGGTGAAAAAATTTCCAACATGACAATTCCGGACATCCACGGAAAACCTGTTGATATCGGTGCCACTGGCAGCAACATCAATTCCGGCAAGGCACAGTTGTTGCTGTTTGTTGCGCCCAGCTGCCCTATCTGCAAAGAACTGGTGCCGACAGCCAGAAGCATGGCACGCAGTGAAAATCTGTCGCTGATTTTTGGCAGTGACGGCGGCAAGCCAGATCAACACCTGCAATACATTGAACAGATGGGTCTGCAAAAATATCCATACATCGTATCGCTGGAGATGGGCATGCGTTTTGAAGTTGCCAAACTTCCATACGCGGTGCTGATTGATGAAACTGGCGCGCTGCGCTCCAAAGGACTGGTCAACAGCCGCGAGCACCTTGAATCGCTTGTCCTGGCGATGCAGAGTGGTTACGAATCAATACAGGATTACATGGTCAAGAACGGTCATCTGGAGGAGCAGGCGTAATGAGCAATCGTCAAGAGTTGATATCCCAACTGTTCAAGGATCTGGACTCGGTCACCACCGGTGCAATCCGTACGCTGGCTGCGCGCACATCACGGCGCTCCTTCCTGGGTCGATTCGGTGTACTGATAGCCGGCATGGGTGCCATACCGGTTCTGCCAATGTCCCGTGCGTCGGCACAGACACCTTTTCCGCCGCCCACAGACTTACCCGAAGTCAATGGCGTGGCCGATATCCAGGAAATGGGTGACGTAAATCAATGTGAGTACTGGCGCTACTGCGCGATGAGCGGATCGCTTTGCTCATGCTGCGGTGGCACCATGACCACCTGCCCTCCTGGTTCGGAGACCGCCACGGTGGCCTGGGTTGGCTCCTGTCACAACCCGACTGATGGCAGGAACTACCTGATCTCCTACAACGACTGTTGCGGCAAAGGCAGCTGTGGTTGCGGATGTTCGCGCTCAGAAGGTGACCGGCCGGTTTATTTCCCGTCCAAGTCAAACGCGATTTTGTGGTGCTTTGGTGCCAACAGTCACGCTTATCATTGCACCCTGGCTCTGGTGATTGGTCATGGCGACAACAACGTATTGCGCTGATCGCCCCCGGCTGGGAACAAGTGCGGCAAAACTGATGCTCTGGCTGGCCCTGTCCGTTGCTTCGGCAACGGCGGGGGTGGCCTCCGCCCAGTCGTCTTCTTCCCGGCCGGTGTCACCCCAACCGGTTTCACCAGAGTATAACTACCTGCTTCACTGTGGCGGCTGCCACATTGAAGACGGCTCCGGCATGCAGGGTGTTGTGCCGGATCTCAATCTTGATATGGGCTTCTTTGCGACGCTGCCGGAAGGTCGCTCCTATCTGACAAGAGTACCAGGCTCGGCACATTCGCCGCTCAACGATCAGCAACTCGCCGACGTGCTTAACTGGATGCTGCGCACCTTTGCCGCCAGCGACTCTCCCCGGCCGTTTACTGCAGCAGAAGTAACCGCTACCCGGCGGATACCCATGTATGATGTGCCCGCGGTCAGGAAGGAGCTGCTCCTGCAACGCTATCAGCCGCAGGCATCGGCTGTTACTGATCCAGCACCTGTTGAACCAGTGCCTGCCGAGCCACTCACGACTGAACAGCAGCAGGCATTTGGGGCGGCATTGTTCTTTGACACATCCCTGTCTCGTCACAACAATCAGTCCTGTGCCAGCTGTCACGATCCCGCCCGTGCATTTTCGGATGCACGGCCGACCGCGGTACTGGCAGGCGCATCGATCGGCTCCGATGGAATCTCCATCGGTCACCGTAATGCGCCGGCACTGACCTACGTGGGTTTCACCCCTGCACTGTCCCTGAACGATCCGCATACGATCGTATCAGGCAGCACCCTCGACAGTGTCACAGACCCCGCGCCGGCTGACGCCGTGCGCGGCGGGTTTTTCTGGGATGGCCGGGAGGCCACTCTGGAAGCCCAGGTGCTCTCCCCTTTCCTGAACGAACGCGAGATGGCGCTGCCCGATCTGCAGGATCTGGCCGCGCGTGTCATGAACAACACACACTACCGGGATTATCTTGGCGGCAGCCGGGACCAGGATGAAACGCTGGCCCGTGTCGCAAGCTCTCTGGCCACCTACCTGCGCAGTGACGCACTGAACTCGTTCGATTCGCGCTACGACCGCTACCTGCGCGGCGAGTTAAAACCGACACGGGAAGAAATGATCGGCATGGGGCTTTTTTTTTCGCCCGGTTTTACCAGTTGTGCCACCTGTCACCAGTCTGAATCCGCGGGTTACGACAAACGCGAAGTATTCACCAATCACCGCTATGAAAACATCGGCTCCCCCATCAACAGGAACCTGTTAGCCAAAAACGGTCAGGGCAATGATTACCGCGACCCCGGACTGGCGGACAATCCCGCCGTCAATACCGAATTTGATCACGCTGATCTGACCGGACGGATAAAAGTCCCCAGTCTGCGCAATGTCGCCGTCACCGGTCCCTACATGCACAATGGCGTTTTCAACGATCTGACGACACTGATGGTGTTCTACAACCACTTTAATGAAACCGGTAACGCCGGCCGGATCAACCCCGAAAACGGCCAGCCGTGGGACCCTGCCGCCTACCCTGAGGGCATAGCAACAGCCAAGCTGTTGAGTGGTTTCCCCCTCAACGAGCGTCAGCGTGCTGCCCTCACCGCGTTTCTGCGTATGCTCACAGATCGCCGCTATGAGCATCTGTTACCGGCAAATCAAATGGGCGGATAGTCCGTAAACACAAAACTCAGATTGCCGTTGGCCAGCGATAGTTGTGTGGAGTGATTGGGTATCCCGGTCACTTCAATCAGTTCAACAATCAGGTCATCCTGTGTAATCTGTTGATCGGCATCCACATCGACCAGCAGAAACTTGCGGTTATTGCCAATACTCACGGCCATACCGAAAACGCCTGTTGAGTTACCACCAGTCACATTGGCAAAGTAACCATTCAACTGGTTCAACAGTTCAAGTCCTGTCGTCTTGGGCACCTGGCCCACATAGTAAATTTCATTATAAAAGGACGTGATGTCTACTGCGTAGTCGAAGATATCGCCTTGCGTTACAGTCACGGTATCGAAGCCGGACGCAGTAGCATCCACGTTCAATATGCGTGACTCAATGCTCGATAGATAGATGTAAGTGTCCACATTCGAACCGCCGCTAATCGTGTCTTCACCAGCGCCACCAGACAGGTAGCCGGAATGCCCGGTCAGCTCACGTCCGCCAGCCAGATCGTCGTTGCCGCCGAATCCAAAGATGATATTGGCAGCATCATCGATACCGGTGATTGTATCAGCGTTATCCGTACCAAGTGTCACTCGTATATTTTCGGTTGCCGGTGTACTGGTGTCCTGAATGTTTCCGGTGACAGTCGCGACCCGTATATTGCCCGCTGAATCCGTTATTCTGATATAGGCGCTGGTCACTTCATCCTGCGCAGCCACTGTGATACTGCCTGGCGTATTCGCTGCAATCGCGCTGGTAGTGCCGATCAGACTGTCATCGGAGAGGCGATACAAACCGGCAGTAACCGCTTCATCCGCCTGCACACTGATTGTGTTGCCTGACGTCATGACCGGCGTGGCGGTGAAAGTCGGTGCAACCGTATCCAGATAGAAATTAATTGGGCTGTAGACACTGTTGTTGCCCGCCAGATCTGTCTGTAGTAACTGAATCGTATATTCACCATCGACGCTTACAGTCAAGCTATTCTCGCCATCAGTCGCTTCGCCAGGCCCAGACAAGATGTATTGCCAGGTGGCATTCTCCTCCAGCGCAGTCAGATCAAAATTCACCTGGCCATTGCTGGTGATATTGTCCGCTGCATTGCTTCCGGTATCTTCATCAAGTGATGCTCCCAATGATGCAGGCGCGGTCCTGTCGAAAGTCAGAATACGCATGGTAACCTCGCCTACGTAACCGGCCTGATCCGTCTGGCGGATGTAGACAGTATTTTCACCCTCACTCAACCGCTCCGTTCTTCGCGGGTCGGATCGATCCGTCCACGTTGTGCCATTCAGGCTGGTTTGCCAGGTCGCATTGGTCTCCAGCCCTGTCAGGTCGGCAGTCACTTTAGAATATTTGGATATGCTATCGGTTGCGCTGGATCCGCTATCCGCGCTGAATCCTATATCCAGGGCGGCCGGCGGGGTAGTGTCCAATGTCACAGCCAACTCTACCCACATACTCTGTATATTGCCCGCCGCATCCACCTGGCGGACCTGCAGGTCCTTGGCGCCGTCAGCACCTGCCAGCTCCAGTGAACTGCCGCTGCCAGCTTGCCAACTTCCGTCGTAGCCGCCACCCCGGAATTCCCAGGTTGCGCCTTCCTCCAGACCACTTATCTCAACGGTGGGATCGTCAGTGAGCTGCCTTTCCACTTCATCTCCATCCACTATAGTACCGGCCGATGTGGCCAACGCTACGGTCGGCGAACCCGGAATTGTAGTGTCCAGGGTAAAACTCAGTGTACTCGTGCTGCTGATGTTGCCAGCCTGATCTGTCTGGCGGATAGAAACGGTTTTATCACCGTCCCCTTCCACCGTGACCATGCTTTCAGTTCCGGTTACCCAGTCCGTGCCATTGAGGCTGTACTGCCAGGTGGCGTTTTCTTCCAATGCTGTCAGGTCAAAAGTGACCAGGCCGTTATTGGTGATACTGTCAGCGTCATTGCTGCCGGTGTCTGCTGTCAGTGAAACACCCAGGGCGGCTGCCGTTGTGTCCAGGGTAAAACTGACCGAGTCGGTACTG
>TARA_R110002072_G_scaffold242564_11_pt1 | contig 26947 bp, 19 predicted proteins | sample TARA_R110002072 | Tara Oceans TARA_R110002072 (sample SAMEA4397118) | marine metagenome | biome: Polar Biome; feature: [SRF] surface water layer (ENVO:00010504); material: water (ENVO:00002006), including particulate matter (ENVO:01000060) such as... | depth 5 m | reverse complement strand
GGTCGCTTCGGTGCGGAGCCGGCCGCCGGCATAGCGAAAGGTCCAGCGGGGCGTGACGCATTGCGAGGCGAGAGCGATCGTGTCTTCGCTGACCGACAGGCTGATCCCGTGCCCGAGGTCGATATCCGCGCCATCGGCACCTGCCACGCGGTATTCGCCAGCCGGCAGAAGCTGCTGCCGTTCGACACCGGGCGGCGCAGGTGCCGGGTCAGGTGTCCGAACCGGGGCACCGGCAGGCGGCGCGGGTTCTTCTCCGACAACGGCGGTCGGCTCATTGTCAGGGCCCGGCTGACAGGCGGCGAGCGCCAGAGCGGCAATGGAGGCGATACTCTTTCTCATGACGCTGCCAACGCATGAGGCAACAAAAAGCCCCGCCGGAATCTCTCCCGGCGGGGCCTCTCGTTTCGCATCGAAGCTCGATGAAGGAGAGAACTACTCCTCTTCGTGCTTCACGATCGCCTCGGGCGTATCGGCTTCGTCGCTGCGCAGGTAATCGCCCGCATCCGCGTCGGTGCCATGCGTCTCGCCTTCCATCGTGGCCAGCGGCGAATCGCCGGTGGCAGCCTCCGCCCCTCGCGCGAGTTCGGCCTTGTGCTCTTCCTCGGCGGTCTGGGCGGCGATGATCGCATCCTGCGCCTTCTTCCACTGCGCCCGCAGCGCGACATCGCGCCCCGAGGCGGTGACGCGCATCCGGTTCATGCCCGCGCCGGTACCGGCGGGGATGAGACGGCCCACGATCACGTTCTCCTTGAGACCGACCAGCGTGTCCTTCTTGCCCTCGACCGAAGCCTGGGTGAGCACGCGGGTGGTTTCCTGGAAGGACGCCGCCGAGATGAAGCTGCGGGTCTGCAGCGACGCCTTGGTGATGCCCAGCAGGATCGGAACCCCCGCGGCCTTCTTCTTGCTCCGCGTCAGCTTCGCATTGGCCTCGTTCATCTCGTCCAGATCGACCTGTTCGCCCGGCAGCAGCGTGGTGTCGCCGCCATCGGTGATCTCGACCTTCTGCAGCATCTGGCGAACGATCACCTCGATGTGCTTGTCGTTGATCTTCACGCCCTGGAGCCGGTAGACCTCCTGGATCTCGTTGACCATGTACTCGGACAGCGCCTCGACGCCCATGACCTCGAGGATGTCGTGCGGGTTGGGCGAGCCCGAGATGAGCGTGTCGCCCTTCTTGACGAAATCGCCTTCCTGCACGTCGATCACCTTGGTCTTGGGGACCAGATATTCGACCGGTGCGCCCTCTTCCGGGACGATCGCGATCTTGCGCTTGGCCTTGTACTCGCGGACGAATTCGATCCGGCCCGAGATCTTGGCAATGACCGAAATGTCCTTGGGCAGACGCGCCTCGAACAGTTCCGCGACGCGCGGCAGACCGCCGGTGATGTCGCGGGTCTTGGCGGCTTCGCGGCTGGCACGCGCGAGAATGTCGCCCGCATCGACCCGCTGGCCGTCCTCGACCGACATCGTCGTGCCCGGGGCGAGCATGTAGCGCGCCGCCTCGGTCTCGTCGCCCGCATCGTTGAGCAGCGTCAGCCGCGGACGCAGGTCCTCGTTGCGCTTGCGGCCGGTGGCCCGGTTCTCGGTGACCACGCGCTGGGCGATGCCGGTGGCATCGTCGACGCGCTCTTCCAGGGTCGTGCCTTCGACCAGATCCTGGAAGCGGACCACGCCGCTCTGCTCGGTGATGATCGGCAGCGAGAACGGATCCCATTCCGCCAGACGATCGCCCTCGGTCACCTTGTCGCCGTCCTTGTGCATCAGCACGGTACCATAGGGCACCTTGTGGATCTCGCGCTCGCGGCCTTCGGCGTCGATCACCGCCAGCTCGCCGTTGCGGGCGAGGCTGAGGATCCGGCCCTTCTTGTCGACGATCGTGGGCATGTCGCGATAGACGATATTACCCGAGGAGATCGATTCCAGGTGGCTGGTCTCGTTGAGCTGCGCCGCGCCGCCGATGTGGAAGGTCCGCATCGTCAGCTGGGTGCCGGGCTCGCCGATCGACTGCGCCGCGATGACGCCGACGGCCTCGCCGATGTTCACCGGGGTACCGCGGGCGAGATCGCGCCCGTAGCACTTGCCGCAGACGCCCTGATCGGCCTCGCAGACCAGCGGCGAACGGATCTTGGCGACCTGCGTTTCGGCAGCCTCGATTTCCTTCACCATCGGTTCGTCGAGCAACGTGCCCGCCTTGACGATCACTTCGCCGGTGGCCGCGTTGACGATGTCCTCGGCGATGGTCCGGCCCAGGATACGCTCGCCGAGCGAGGCGATGACCGAGCCGCCCTGGACGATGGCACGCATGTCGAGCGCGTTCTGCGTCTTGCAGTCCTCCTCGACGATGACGCAGTCCTGCGACACGTCGACGAGGCGGCGGGTGAGATAGCCCGAGTTCGCCGTCTTCAGAGCCGTATCCGCGAGACCCTTGCGGGCACCGTGGGTGGAGTTGAAGTATTCGAGGACGTTGAGGCCTTCCTTGAAGTTCGAGATGATCGGGTTCTCGATGATCTCGCCCGAAGGCTTGGCCATCAGCCCGCGCATACCGGCGAGTTGCTTCATCTGCGCGGGGCTACCACGGGCACCGGAGTGGCTCATCATGTAGATCGAGTTGATCTGCGCCTGCTTGCCATCGTCGCCGATCGGCTGCGAGCGGATTTCCTCCATCATGGCCTCGGCCACCACGTCGCCGCAACGGCTCCAGGCGTCGATCACCTTGTTGTACTTTTCCTGCTGGGTGATCAGGCCATCCTGATACTGCTGTTCGTAATCGGCGACCAGATCCTTGGTGTCCTCGACCGTCTTGATCTTGGAATCGGGGATGATCATGTCGTCCTTGCCGAACGAGATGCCGGCCTTGAACGCGTGGCGGAAGCCCAGCACCATGATGGCGTCGGCGAACAGCACCGTGTCCTTCTGACCGGTGTGACGATAGACCTGATCGATGACGTCGCCGATTTCCTTCTTGGTCAGAAGGCGGTTGACGATGTCGTAGGGCACCTTGAAGTTCTTGGGCAGGCATTCGCCGATCAGCATCCGGCCCGGAGTGGTCTCGAACCGGGTCATCGACACATTGCCCTTTTCATCGGCCTGCGGAACGCGGGCGATGATCTTGGTGTGCAGGGTGACCGTTTTGGTCTCGAGCGCGTGGTGGACCTCGGCCATGTCCGAGAACATCTGCAGCTTCTCGACCTTGGTGCCGTCGGCGTTTTCGATGAACTCGGGGGTCTTCTCCTGCCGCTCCATCGAGAGGTAGTAGAGACCCAGCACCATGTCCTGCGAAGGCACGATGATCGGCTTGCCGTTGGCGGGCGAGAGGATGTTGTTGGTCGACATCATCAGCACGCGCGCTTCCAGCTGCGCCTCGAGGCTCAGCGGAACGTGGACGGCCATCTGATCGCCGTCGAAGTCGGCGTTGAAGGCCGAGCAGACCAGCGGGTGCAGCTGGATCGCCTTGCCCTCGATCAGCACGGGCTCGAACGCCTGGATGCCCAGGCGGTGAAGCGTCGGGGCGCGGTTGAGCAGCACGGGGTGTTCGCGGATGACCTCGTCCAGGATATCCCAGACTTCCTTGCGCTCCTTCTCGACCCACTTCTTGGCCTGCTTGAGCGTCATCGACAGACCCTTGGCGTCGAGCCGGGCGTAGATGAACGGCTTGAACAGCTCGAGCGCCATCTTCTTGGGCAGGCCGCATTGGTGCAGCTTGAGTTCGGGACCGGTCACGATCACCGAACGGCCCGAATAGTCGACGCGCTTGCCGAGCAGGTTCTGACGGAAGCGGCCCTGCTTGCCCTTGAGCATGTCGGACAGCGACTTGAGCGGACGCTTGTTGGCGCCCGTGATCACGCGGCCGCGGCGGCCGTTGTCGAACAGCGCGTCGACGGCTTCCTGCAGCATGCGCTTCTCGTTGCGGACGATGATGTCCGGCGCGCGCAGCTCGATCAGCCGCTTGAGGCGGTTGTTGCGGTTGATGACGCGGCGATAGAGATCGTTGAGATCCGAAGTCGCGAAGCGGCCGCCGTCGAGCGGCACCAGCGGGCGCAGCTCGGGCGGGATCACGGGGATCACCTCGAGGATCATCCACTCGGGGCGGTTGCCCGAATCGATGAAGCTCTCGACGACCTTGAGGCGCTTGATGATCTTCTTGGGCTTGAGCGTGGACTTGGTGGTCTCGAGCTCGTGCAGCAGATCGGCGCGTTCCTGCTCGAGATCGAGATCCATCAGCATGGTCTTGACCGCGGCGGCGCCGATATCGGCGGTGAAGGCGTCCTCGCCGTACTCGTCCTGCGCGTCGAGGAGCTCGTCCTCGGTCATCAGCTGGAACTTCTCGAGCGGGGTAAGGCCCGGCTCGGTGACGATGTAGCTCTCGAAATACAGCACACGCTCGAGCTGCTTGAGCTGCATGTCGAGCAGCAGACCGATGCGGCTAGGCAGCGATTTCAGGAACCAGATATGCGCGACCGGCGCGGCGAGTTCGATATGGCCCATGCGCTCGCGGCGGACCTTGGTCACGGTCACTTCGACGCCGCACTTCTCGCAGACGACGCCCTTGTATTTCATGCGCTTGTACTTGCCGCACAGGCACTCGTAATCCTTCACCGGACCGAAGATGCGCGCGCAGAACAGACCGTCACGCTCGGGCTTGAACGTGCGGTAGTTGATGGTCTCGGGCTTCTTGATCTCGCCGAAGCTCCACGAGCGGATCCGCTCGGGGGAAGCGATCCCGATCTGGATCTGGTCGAAGGTTTCCGGCTTGGCGAGCTGGTTGGTGAATTTGGTCAGTTCGTTCATGACAATTCCCTAGCGGGTGAATTTCTTAGCAGCGGCAAGGAGTTGGGTCGGCCCGGAAGCCGACCCCGTTCCTATTGCGCCGCGATCTGCAGGCCGTCGTCGTCGTCCTCGTTGATCGAGGAGAGTTCGACATTGAGGCCGAGACTGCGCATTTCCTTGACGAGCACGTTGAAGCTCTCCGGAATGCCGGCCTCGAAGGTGTCGTCACCCTTGACGATCGCCTCGTAGACCTTGGTCCGGCCGATCACGTCGTCCGACTTCACGGTGAGGATTTCCTGCAGCGTGTAGGCGGCGCCGTAGGCCTGGAGCGCCCAGACCTCCATCTCGCCGAAGCGCTGGCCGCCGAACTGCGCCTTGCCGCCCAGCGGCTGCTGGGTGACGAGGCTGTAAGGGCCGATCGAACGCGCGTGGATCTTGTCGTCCACGAGGTGGTGCAGCTTGAGCATGTAGATAATGCCCACGGTGACCTTGCGGTCGAAGGCCTCGCCGGTGCGGCCGTCGTAAAGGACCGACTGGCCCGAGCTGTCGAGACCCGCCTGCAGCAGCTGGCTGGTCACGTCGCCCTCGCGGGCACCGTCGAACACCGGAGTGCCCATCGGGACGCCCAGATAGAGGTTGCTGGCGAGCTCGACCACTTCCTCGTCCGACCTAGTGTCGATCGTCTCGTGGTAGTTTTCGCCGTAAACCTCCTTCAGCTTGTCGCGGACCGCCTCGGGGGGCTGCGCCGCCTCGGGATCCGGATTGGCTTCGCGCCACTCCGCCAGCGAGGCGGTGACCTGCTGGCCGAACGCACGCGCCGCCATCCCGAGATGAGTCTCGAAGATCTGGCCGACGTTCATGCGCGATGGCACGCCGAGCGGGTTGAGCACGACATCGACCGGGGTCCCGTCCTCGAGGAAGGGCATGTCCTCCTGCGGCAGGATGCGCGAAATCACACCCTTGTTGCCGTGACGGCCGGCCATCTTGTCGCCCGGCTGCAGCTTGCGCTTCACCGCAACGAAGACCTTGACCATCTTGAGCACGCCCGGGGCGAGTTCGTCGCCGCGTTCGAGCTTCTCCTTGCGGTCCTCGAACTTCGCATCGATGATCTTGACGGCCTCGTCATACTGCGACTTGACCGCCTCGATCTGCGTCTGGCGCTGATCGTCGGCAACCGCGAACTTGAACCATTCGTGCTGTTCGATGCCGTCGAGCAGTTCCTCGTCGATCTCGACGCCCTTCTTGACGCCCTTGGGGGCGGCCGAAGCGGTCTGACCCATCAGCATGTCGCGCAACCGGTTGTAGGTCGCCCTGTTGAGGATGGCGCGTTCATCGGCGGCATCCTTGCGCAGATGCTCGATTTCCTCGTTCTGGATCGCCCGGGTACGGTCGTCGATCTCGATGCCGTGACGGTTGAACACGCGCACTTCGACCACCGTGCCAGCAACGCCGGGGGGCAGACGCAGCGAGGTGTCGCGCACGTCGGAGGCCTTCTCGCCGAAGATCGCGCGGAGGAGCTTTTCCTCCGGCGTCATCGGGCTCTCGCCCTTGGGGGTGATCTTGCCCGCCAGAATATCGCCCGGGTGCACTTCGGCACCGATGTAGACGATGCCCGCCTCGTCGAGGTTGCGCAGCGCTTCCTCGCCGACATTGGGGATGTCGCGGGTGATGTCTTCCGGGCCCAGCTTGGTGTCGCGCGCCATGACTTCGAATTCCTCGATATGGATCGAGGTGAAGACGTCGTCCTTCACGATGCGCTCGGAGATAAGGATGGAATCCTCGTAGTTGTAGCCGTTCCAGGGCATGAAGGCGACGAGGCTGTTCTTGCCCAGCGCCAGCTCGCCCAGATCGGTCGAGGGACCGTCGGCGATGACATCGCCCGGCTCGACCGTCTCGCCCACCTTCACCAGCGGACGCTGGTTGATGCAGGTGTTCTGGTTCGAACGCTGGAACTTCTGCAGCGTGTAGATGTCGACGCCCGACTGGCCGGGTTCGACATCGCCGATCGCCCGGATGACGATGCGCGTGGCGTCGACCTGGTCGACCACACCGCCGCGAACGGCAGCAATGGCGGCACCCGAATCGCGCGCCACGGTCTCTTCCATGCCGGTGCCCACGAAGGGCGCCTCGGCCTTGACCAGCGGCACCGCCTGACGCTGCATGTTCGAGCCCATCAGCGCGCGGTTGGCGTCATCGTTTTCCAGGAAGGGAATGAGCGATGCGGCGACCGAGACGAGCTGCTTGGGGCTGACGTCCATCAGCGTGATGCTCTCGCGCGGCGCCATGAGGTTGTCCCCGTTCTGGCGCGAGGAGATCAGCTCTTCGGCAAAGCTGCCGTCGTCGTTGAGTTCGGCGGAAGCCTGCGCGACGGTGTGCTTCTGCTCCTCCATCGCGGACAGATAGATCACCTCGCTGGAGACCTTGCCGTCCTTCACGACGCGGTAGGGCGTCTCGATGAAGCCGTATTTGTTGACACGGGCAAAGGTCGAGAGCGAGTTGATCAGACCGATGTTCGGGCCTTCGGGCGTCTCGATCGGGCAGATCCGACCGTAGTGGGTCGGGTGAACGTCGCGGACTTCGAAGCCCGCGCGCTCGCGGGTGAGACCGCCCGGCCCGAGCGCCGAGACACGACGCTTGTGCGTCACTTCGGACAGCGGGTTGGTCTGATCCATGAACTGCGACAGCTGCGAGCTGCCGAAGAACTCGCGCACCGCGGCCACCGCGGGCTTGGCGTTGATCAGATCGTTGGGCATCACGGTCGAGACGTCGACCGAGCTCATCCGCTCCTTCACGGCGCGCTCCATCCGGAGCAGGCCGACGCGGTACTGGTTCTCGAGCAGTTCGCCGACCGAACGCACCCGGCGGTTGCCGAGGTTGTCGATGTCGTCGACATCGCCCTTGCCGTCCTTGAGGTTCACCAGCTCCTTGACCACCGCGAGGATGTCTTCCTTGCGCAGCGTGGTGACGGTGTCTTCGGCATCGAGCTCGAGCCGCATGTTGAGCTTCACGCGGCCGACGGCGGAGAGGTCGTAGCGGTCTGCATCGAAGAACAGGCCTTCGAACAGCGCTTCGGCGGTTTCCTTCGTCGGCGGCTCGCCCGGACGCATCACCTTGTAGATGGCCTCGAGGCCTTCTTCGCGGTTCTCGGCCTTGTCGACCTGGAGCGTGTTGCGCATCCAGGGGCCGACATTGACGTGGTCGATGTCGAGCAGTTCGATGCTGTCGATCCCGGCCTTGTCGATCGCCTCGAGGTTCTCGGCGGAGACTTCCTCGCCCGCCTCGATGTAGATGCGGCCGGTCTTCTCGTCGATCAGGTCGTGCGCGGAATAGCGCGCGAAGATTTCCTCGGTCGGCAGCAGCAGCGTCTCGAGACCATCCTTGGCGGCCTTGTTGGCGGCGCGCGGGCTGATCTTCTGGCTGGCGGGGAAGACTTCCTCGCCGGTCTTGGCGTCGATGAGCGGGAAGGCCGGCTTCTGGCCGCGCCACTGGTCGGGCTGGAAGGGAATTTCCCAGCCGTCCTTGGCGCGCTTCCACGTCACCTTGTCGTAGAAGATGTCGAGGATTTCCTCGCTGTCGAGGCCCAGCCCGAACAGCAGCGAGGTGACGGGCAGCTTGCGCTTGCGATCGATCCGGACGTTGACGACGTCCTTGGCGTCGAACTCGAAGTCGAGCCAGCTGCCGCGGTAGGGGATGATCCGCGCCGCGAACAGCAGCTTGCCCGAGGAGTGGGTCTTGCCGCGGTCGTGGTCGAACAGCACACCGGGCGAACGGTGCATCTGGCTGACGATCACGCGCTCGGTGCCGTTGACGATGAAGGTACCGTTGCCGGTCATGAGCGGCATGTCGCCCATATAGACGTCCTGCTCCTTGATATCGAGCACGGAGCGAGTCTCGGTTTCTTGATCCACCTCGAACACGATGAGGCGCAGCGTGACCTTCATCGGCGCGGCATAGGTGATCCCGCGCTGGCGGCATTCGGTGGTGTCGTATTTCGGCGGCTCGAGTTCGTAATGGACGAAGTCGAGCTCGGCGGTGCCGGCGAAGTCGCGAATCGGGAAGACCGAGCGCAGCGTCTTTTCCAGGCCGGAGACGTAGTCCTTCTCCTTGTCGGAGCGCAGGAACTGCTCGTAGCTCTCGCGCTGCACCTCGATCAGGTTCGGCATCTCGACGACTTCGTGCGCATCGCCGAAGATCTTGCGGATACGGCGCTTGGCCGTGCCCGAGGTTGCCGAACGGGTCGTGGTCTTGCCGGCGCGCTTCTGGGGCGCATTCGCCTGGGTAGCCATAAGGGGGGTATCACCTTTGCCTGGATGCCGGACCTGCGCAGGATGCGCGGCGGCCGATTTCATGTCTCGTGGGCGTTGAGAACCATAGCGACGCCATGCGGCCGCAGCGAAGGCGCACCGGCTCGCGGTGCTGCTGCAGCTTCCTTGTGGACGTCGCGATATGGAAACGCCGCTTCCAATCCCGTGGCCGATCCCCGCGCAAGAATCGGCCCTGCTCGAAGCGGGCGGTCGAGGGTGCATATAGGGGCGGAGGGGGGCGGGGTCAACTCCGCGATTGGCCAGGACTCCGGACCGGGGCTGACTCTGTTGACGCCGGGCCGCGTCGTTTTTCGATGCGACGCACATCGTTTTTCGATGTTATCGATTGACAATAAGATTGGCCGCTCATATGCGCCCCTTATCGAATAACGATAATGCTGTTCGATGAGCCCACTTCGCTGAGCCCACAAGGAGACCGACCATGAACCACCCTCTCGAAAACGTCCTCGCCGGACTGGCTGCCCTGCTGATCGTCGGGACGGCGATGACCGCGGCGGTCTCGGTTCCGCCCGCACCGGCGCCCGCGCAAACCGGTGCCGCCGCGCTCGTCGTTCCCGTTCTCGCCTGACACCCCTCTCTCGAGCCGAAGCGTCACCTTCTCCAACATCACTTTGGGAGCCTCGCCATGTCCATCGATACACCACGCGCACCTGCGCGCGACCCGCTGCTCGCCGCCGCCAAGCTCGTGATCGCCCTGCTGATCGGACTCCTGATCCTCGTCATGACTGCGGTCGCGATAGCCTTCGGCGCCGCGCTCGTGTTCGGCCCCGCGGAAGTCCTCGCCGAAATCGGCGGAACCGATGCGCCATCGCAGGCCTATTGGGCGATTCTGGCGCTGATGCTGCTGTTGGAAGGCGCGCTGTTCCTCGGCATTCGATTCCTGCTCGAGCTGCGCCGCATCGTGCTGTCGGTCGAGAAGGGCGACCCGTTCCACCCCGCCAACGCCGAACGGCTAGGGCGGATGGGCTGGCTCGCGCTGGCGATCTGGCTTGCGGACATTCCCATCGCCCTGATCGGCGCATGGCTCACACCCTATCTGACCGCTGCGGAAGAGGACTTGCAGATCTCGGGCGATTTCGGGGTCGAAAGCCTGTTCCTGATCCTCACCCTGTTCATCCTCGCCCGCGTATTCCGCCAGGGCGCGGCGATGCGCGACGATCTGGAAGGGACGGTCTGATGGCGATCCATGTCAAGCTCGACGATCTGCTCCACGAGCGGCGCATGACGCTGACCGAGCTCGCCGAACGGGTCGGGCTCACGCTCGCCAATCTGTCGATCCTCAAAACCGGCAAGGCGCGCGCGATCCGCTTCTCCACACTCGAGGCGATCTGCCGCGAATTACAGTGCCAGCCGGGCGATCTTCTCGCCTACGAGGAGGGAATTCGTTAGATTTCGGGAACCATCGGAAATTGTGGCCATTTTGTGTTGAGTCACAAGGAGCCAAACCCATGAAGAAGATCGCAATCGCCGCCGCCCTGCCCTTCGCGCTCACGCTCGCAGCCTGCGACAGCAACGAGGAAATCGACGGCACCGACACCACCTCGATGGAAGCCGAAACCGTTGACCCGATGGATGTCGGCACCAGCGACCCGGTCGTCACCGACGACACCATGATGGCCGACGATACCATGATGGCCGAAGAGCCGATGACCGATGACGTCGAAACCGATCCCATGACGATGGAACCCGTCGAAACTCAGTGACCCAGGGATGTGAGCCGGGCGCGCCCGCGCGTTCCCGGTTGACAAACCCCGGCAATCCCCTAGAGGCCCGCCATTGATCGGCGGGCCTCTTCGTATGTGCGCCGATCTTCCGTCCGAGACAGTTGGTGCCCGGGTTCATCCGGGGCTTAATTTCCAGCCGAGACGGGGAAACGAGATTTTCGCGCCGCCATCGGCGGCGTTCCGGCATGTTTCACTTGCCCTCCTTCCCCATCAACGGACTGCCCTCATGTCGATGTTCGGCATGGGGAAACGTGAGCCGGTCGCGGTGTCGTCTATGCGGCGCGCGGCCATAGTGAAGGAGTAAGGCATGGATCGTTCGCAGAAAGCCGATTCGGTCGCCCAGCTCAACGAGGTCTTCTCCGAGGCCGGCGTGGTGGTAGTCACCCGCAACCTCGGGCTTTCGGTGGAACAATCCACCGCATTGCGGACGAAGATGCGTGAAGCCGGTGCGTCCTACAAGGTTGCGAAGAACCGCCTCGCCAGACTCGCCCTGAAAGACACCGATTACACCGGTATCGACGAATATCTCGTGGGCCCGACCGCCCTCGCCTATTCGGTCGATCCGGTCACGGCTGCCAAGGTCGCGGTGGATTTCGCCAAGACCAACGACAGGCTTGAAATCGTCGGTGGTTCCATGGGCGCGACTGTGCTGGACGAAGCCGGAATCAAGGCACTCGCCTCGATGCCCAGCCTCGATCAGCTGCGTGGCACGATCGTGGGTCTCGTCAATGCCCCGGCGACCAAAATCGCCCGGGTCGTCAACGAGCCCGCATCCAAGCTTGCCCGCGTCTTCGGCGTCTACGGCGCCAAAGAAGCGGCATAAGCGGTTCGACGCGATTGCACGAATTCAAATGGGGCCGATCCGGAATAGTCCGCGGCCCCGCCCTATAATTGGAGTGAAACATCATGGCCGATATCGCCAAGCTGGTTGAAGAACTGAGCAAACTGACCGTCATGGAAGCCGCCGAGCTTGCCAAGGCGCTTGAAGAAGAGTGGGGCGTTTCCGCTGCCGCAGCCGTGGCTGTGGCCGGTCCCGCCGCCGGTGGCGGCGACGCCGCCGCTGCCGAAGAGCAGACCGAATTCGACGTGATCCTCACCGGCGACGGTGGCAAGAAGATCCAGGTCATCAAGGAAGTCCGCGCCATCACCGGTCTGGGCCTGGGCGAAGCCAAGGCGCTCGTCGAAGGCGCGCCCAAGCCGGTCAAGGAAGGCGTCAACAAGGCGGAAGCCGACGAGATCAAGGGCAAGATCGAAGCAGCCGGCGGTACCGTCGAGCTCAAGTAAGCTTTTCAAGCTTTTGCGGATGTCTTGAAGCATCCGTGATCGGGAGGGCGGTGCCGCAAGGCGCCGCCCTTTCTCGTGTGGCCGGGGCATGACCGGGGTCCCGCCGCCGCCGCGATGCGGTGTCGGGCCCTTCCTCCTCGTCATTGCGAGCCGCCGCAGGCGGCGCGGCAATCCATGAACCACCCTCGCCGCCCGACACCGCGCCAGAGCCGACCGCGACGCTGCGCCCTGGATTGCTTCGTCGCTGCGCTCCTCGCAATGACGAGATGTCTCAACCTGCGGTCCGCGAATCCGCGATCCGGTAGAAGGTTTCGCCGTCCTCTTGGGCTCGGTGGAGGATCACAAAGCTCTCGGGCAAGCCATCGTCGGCCACGCGAGCGAGACCCAGCGCCTTCGCGGTCTCGCGTTCGGGATTGGCCAGCGGGCGGGACTCCAGCCCGTCCTCGCCCACATAGACGATTGCCGCGGGCGCCGCGCCATCCAGCCGCGCGGCGAAGGTCTCGAACGGCTCCGCCTGCATATAGCCAGAGAGCTCCAGCATGCAGGTATTCTTATGCGAGAAGGCTTTTCCATCCCGGCCTGTGCTGTTGTGCCAGAAACATAGCGGCATCAGATAGCAGGTGCCCTTCGGCTCGACGATGCCGCTCGCATTGGGAGTCACGTGGCCACCGACGCTGAACGCGTCGTGCGAAGAACCTTTCTCCGCTGCCGGCGTGTCGGCATAGCAGGCCTCGGTGATCGTGCATTTGGTCGAAGCCGCCGACATCCTGATCAGCAGCTGCTTCCATTTCAACTTGTCGATCTTGGGATCGTGGGTGCTCTCTTTGACGTTGTACAATGTGCCGGTGAAAGTCACGATTGCGGCGCCGGTCGAGGTTATCCGCATAGATTGGAACCGTTCGGCAAACCGGGCCAGCCGGTCGGCATGGCTCGGCTGGGCGCAGTCGCCTCCCTGGGTTCCCGTCTCGCCGGTCTTGTCACCTGCAGTCATCGTGCATCCTCCATGGCGGTCAGATGCGCGACTGTATCGCGCCGTCGGCCTCGCACCGTCTTCATCAAGGTCCATTTCGGCGAGACAAGCGGGATCGGACGAGGCCTTATCGTTTGCCAGTCCGGCGCGCGGGCCCTATCCGCGCTGCGCTCCATCCGGCCATGCGCCAGCCGCCTGATCGGATCCGGACCAATTCGCCGCGATGACCACACCGACACCCCCCAGGCCCCTGCCCACGGCACGCGACGGCTGGCGCGGCGAGATCGCTGCGACGCTGCGGCTGAGCTGGCCGCTGGCGGCGGCGAACCTGTTGCAGATGCTGACCTATGCGGTCGACGTGATCTTCATCGCCCGGCTGGGCGAGGCGCAGCTCGCGGCATCGGCGCTGGCGGTGGCGCTGTTCGGGCTGGTGCTGTGGGCGCTCTCGGGGCTGACCGGCGCGGTCGCTCCGGTGATCGCCGCCGAGCTGGGCGAACGCGCGCCGGCTTTGCGGACGGTGCGCCGCGCGACGCGGATGGGGCTGTGGATCTCGGTGATCAGCGGGGCGCTGGGGATGGGAATCTGCCTGCTGCTCGGCCCGCTGATGCGTGCCACCGGCCAGGATTCCCAGATCGTCGCGCTGGCGATCCAGTACAACACCGTGATCGTCTTCTCGCTGATCCCGATGCTGTTCAACAATGTGCTGCGCAATTTCGTCTCGGCGCTGGGCCGACCGATCTTCGCCACCGCGATCACCGCAGCTGGCATCGGGATCAACGCGCTGGCCAATTACGCCTTCATCTTCGGCAATCTGGGGGCACCCGAGCTGGGGCTGCGCGGCGCGGCGATCGCCACCATCCTCACCTCGCTGTTCACCTTCGGCGCCTATATGTTGGCGATCAGGATGGACCGGCGGCTGCACCGCTACCATGTGTTCGGGCGCTGGTGGGCACCCGACTGGTCCCGCGCTTGGGCGATCACCAAGATCGGGACACCGATCGCGCTGACGATCACCGCCGAGGCGGGGATCTTCGGGGCGGCGGCCTTCCTGATGGGCAATATCGGGGCCACCCAGCTCGCCGCGCACACCATTGCACTGCAGATCGCCGCGCTGGCCTTCCAGGTGCCCTTCGGCATCGGCCAGGCGGCCACGATCCGCGTCGGCTATTTCTACGGCGCGCGCGAACCGGTGGGGATGCAGCGCGCGGGCTGGTGCGCCATTGCCATCGGCACCGGTTTCATGGCGCTCACCGCGCTGGCGATGGTGCTGATCCCCAGGCCGCTTATCGCCATCTATCTCGATCCCTGGGACCCGGCCAATGCCGCGCTGGTGGCCTTCGCGCTCAAATACATCGTCATCGCCGCCGCCTTCCAGCTGTTCGACGGGATGCAGGCGGTCGCCGCGGGCGCGCTGCGCGGATTGCAGGACACCCGCATCCCCATGTGGATCGCCGGCTTCGCCTATTGGGTGCCGGGGTTCGGGACCGCGATGGTGCTGGGTTTCGCCACCCCGCTCGAGGGCGTCGGGGTGTGGATCGGCCTCGCCATCGGGCTGATCTGCGCGGCGCTGCTGCTGACCTGGCGCTGGCACCGACGCGAGGCGCTGGGGCTGACGCAGCGGCCCTTGCGGGACGCGTGACCACCCCGCTCGCGAACACCCGCGACCACCTCACCGAGGCGGAATTTTTTACCTGAACGCCCGTTGACTAAGCCTGTGCCGATACACATATGCGGCCCGCTGGCACTCCAAGCCTGTGAGTGCCAACTTATGTTTCAACCCTCTTAAAGGAAGGTCCTGAATATGGCATTTCGTCCGCTGCACGACCGCGTATTGGTCCGTCGCATCGAAGCCGATGAGAAGACCGCCGGCGGTATCATCATCCCCGACAGCGCCAAGGAAAAGCCCAGCGAAGGCGAGATCATCGCCGTTGGTGAAGGCGCCTACAACGAGGACGGCGACCGCATCAAGCCCGACGTCAAGACCGGCGACCGCATCCTGTTCGGCAAGTGGTCCGGCACCGAGGTCAAGCTCGACGGCGAAGACCTGCTGATCATGAAGGAAAGCGACATTATGGGGATCATTTCCTGATCCGCTGCCCGGTGCGCTGATCGCACCGCTTTCCAATACAAACCAGAATTCCAGGAGAAAACACAATGGCTGCCAAGGACGTGAAATTCTCGCGTGACGCACGCGAAGGCATCCTCCGGGGTGTCGATATCCTCGCCAACGCCGTCAAGGTCACGCTGGGCCCCAAGGGCCGCAACGTCGTGATCGAGAAGAGCTTCGGCGCGCCGCGCATCACCAAGGACGGCGTCACCGTCGCCAAGGAAATCGAACTGGCCGACAAGTTCGAGAACATGGGCGCGCAGATGATCAAGGAAGTCGCATCGAAGGCGAACGACGCCGCCGGTGACGGCACCACCACCGCCACCGTGCTCGCGCAGTCGATCGTGACCGAGGGCATGAAGTCGGTTTCGGCCGGCATGAACCCGATGGATCTCAAGCGCGGCATCGATCTCGCCGTGACCAAGGTCGTCGCCGATCTCAAGAGCCGTTCCAAGGACGTCTCGGGTTCGTCCGAGATCGCCCAGGTCGGGATCATCTCGGCCAATGGCGACCGCGAAGTCGGCGAGAAGATCGCCGAGGCGATGGAGAAGGTCGGCAAGGAAGGCGTGATCACCGTCGACGAGTCCAAGGGCCTCGAATTCGAGCTCGAGACCGTCGAAGGCATGCAGTTCGACCGTGGCTATCTCAGCCCCTACTTCATCACCAATCCCGAGAAGATGTCGGTCGAGCTCGACAACCCCTACATCCTGATCTTCGAGAAGAAGCTCGCCAATCTCCAGGCGATGCTGCCGATCCTCGAAGCGGCGGTCCAGTCGGGTCGTCCGCTGCTGATCATCGCGGAAGACATCGAAGGCGAGGCTCTGGCCACGCTGGTGGTCAACAAGCTGCGTGGCGGTCTCAAGGTCGCTGCGGTCAAGGCTCCCGGGTTCGGCGATCGCCGCAAGGCGATGCTGCAGGACATCGCGATCCTGACCAAGGGCGAGATGATCTCCGAGGACCTCGGCATCAAGCTCGAGAATGTCACGCTGGGCATGCTCGGCGAAGCCAAGCGCGTCACCATCGACAAGGACAACACCACCATCGTCGACGGCGCCGGTGACGAGGCCGACATCAAGGCCCGCGTCAACGAGATCCGCACCCAGATCGACAACACTTCGAGCGATTACGACAAGGAGAAGCTCCAGGAGCGTCTTGCCAAGCTCGCCGGCGGTGTTGCCGTGATCAAGGTCGGCGGCGCCACCGAGGTCGAGGTCAAGGAACGCAAGGACCGTGTCGACGACGCGCTCCACGCGACCCGCGCCGCGGTCGAGGAAGGCATCGTCCCGGGCGGCGGTACTGCGTTGCTCTATGCCGCCAAGTCGCTCGACGGTCTCGAAGGCGAGAACGAAGACCAGACCCGCGGTATCGACATCGTCCGCCGTGCGCTGCAGGCGCCGATCCGTCAGATCGCCGAGAACGCCGGTCACGACGGTGCGGTGGTCGCGGGCAAGCTCAACGACGGCAACGACCAGTCGATGGGCTTCAACGCGCAGACCGACACCTATGAGAACCTGGTCACCGCCGGTGTGATCGACCCGACTAAGGTCGTGCGCATCGCGCTGCAGGACGCCGCCTCGGTGGCCGGCCTGCTGATCACCACCGAAGCGGCCATCGCCGACAAGCCCGAGGACAAGTCCTCCGGCGGCATGCCCGACATGGGCGGCATGGGCGGTATGGGCGGCGGCATGGGCTTCTAAGCCAGCCACAGCCTGCGCTCCCGCTTTGGCGGGACTGCACGAGAAACGAGGCCCGGCGGGAGCGATCCTGCCGGGTCTTTTTGTTGTTCACGCGAGAGCGGGACAGCCTGAGCCAAGCTCGATCTCCCGGCCTCGCTTCTTGCCATACCCCCAGCGGGTATCTACTTGCGGACCCATGAAGCCCCAGTCGATACGTTCGCCGCAGTTCACCCGCCGCTCGCTGCTCGGCTCCGCGGGCCTGCTCGCGGGTGCCGGACTGACGATCCCCGCCTGGGCGCGCGGCGCCTCGCTCACTCACGCACGCAAGGGTTTCGGCGAGCTGTCGGGCGAGGTGATCGACCTGTCGATCGCCGATCACCACTTCACCACCGGCGGGCGCAGCGGCCATGCGATCGCGGTCAACGGCAGTGTCCCCGGCCCGTTGATCCGGCTGCGCGAGGGCCAGAACGTCCGGCTCAACGTGACCAACCGGCTGGCGGAGGACAGTTCGATCCACTGGCACGGGCTGCTGCTGCCGTTCCAGTTCGACGGTGTCCCGGGCGTAAGCTTCCCCGGGATCAAGCCCGGGGAGACCTTCACCTACGAGTTCCCGATCCGCCAGAACGGCACCTATTGGTGGCACAGCCATTCCGGCCTGCAGGAACAGGCGGGGCTCTATGGCCCGATCGTGATCGAGAGCGCCGAACCCGACCCGCGCTACGACCGCGACTATGTGGTGTTGCTGAGCGAGTTCTCGCCGCTGCATCCGCATGAAATCGCGCGCAAGCTGAAAGTCGGCGAGCATTATTTCAACCGCCAGATGCTCACCGCGACCGAGGGCGAAATGCCGGGCGAACAGCGGCGGATGTGGGCGCAAATGCGGATGAATCCGCGCGACATCGCCGATGTCACCGGCGCCACCTACACCTATCTGATCAACGGCCACGGTCCGGCAGACGCACTGGAATACCTCTTCACCCCCGGCGAGCGGATCCGGCTGCGGATCATCAACGGTTCGGCGATGTCCTTCTTCAACGTCCGCATCCCCGGCGTCCCGATGACGGTGATCGCCGCCGACGGGCAGGAGGTGACGGAGGTCGAGGTGGACGAGTTCCAGATCGGCACCGCCGAAACCTACGACGTGATCGTGACGCCCGGCAACGGCACCCACGCGCTGGTCGCCGAAGCGATGGACCGCTCGGGCATGGGCGTCGCCAGCCTGACCTCGCACCCCGGCCACCGCGCCACGCCGCCGCCGCTGCGCGAGACCCCGACGCTGACGATGGCGGATATGGGCATGGAGCATTCGATGGATGCCGCTGCGATGGAAGGCGGGGCGATGGATCATGGCAGCATGGACCATGCCGCGATGGGCCACGAAATGGGCGGCACTGGTGCGGACGCAGGAGCGGGCGCGGCGATGAATCACTCCATGCGCGACCTCTCGAAACTGCCGCCCGACGTCAAGACCGGCCCCGGCATCGACATGGTCAGCCCCATGCCGATGGACCGGATGGATTTTCCCGGCCTCGGGCTCGACAAAGTCGGCCACCGGGTGCTGCGCTACACCGATCTGGCGGCAAGGACCGCCAATCCGCACCGCATGCCCGAGCGGCAGATGGAGATCCATCTCACCGGCAATATGGAACGCTACATGTGGTCCTTCGACGGGAAGAAGTTCTCTGCGGTGACCGACGATCCCATCCGCTTCGCCTATGACGAACGGGTGCGGGTGAAACTGGTCAACGACACGATGATGGCGCATCCCATCCATCTGCACGGCCATTTCTTCGAACTGGTCAACGGCGCGGGGATGATGAACCAGCCGCTCAAGCACACCGTCATCGTCCAGCCGGGCGGCACTGCCACCTTCGACCTCACTGCCAACGAGCCGGGCGACTGGGCCTTCCACTGTCACCTGCTCTACCACATGCACGCTGGCATGATGCAGACCGTCACCGTCCGCCCCTTCCCCGAGCCGGGGCGCATCGGAGCATGATTCTGCGCACTGTCTCTCTCGCTCCGCTGGCCCTCCTCTGCGCGCAGCCGCTGGCGGCGCAAGACCATTCGGACCATTCCGGCCACGACATGCCGCCAGCAGCAGAGCAGCCGGACGATCATTCGCAGCACGCGATGCCCGCCGCCTCGCCGCCAGCCGACGCAAATCCGGCGACACCCGCAATGGACCATTCGGCGCACGCCATGGCACCCGTCCCGTCCGCGCCGCCTCCGCCTGCGGCCTTCGAGGGGCCGCGCCATGCCGCCGACGCCATTTTCGGCGAGCGTGCCATGGCCGAGGCCCGCGCGCAGAATCATGCGACCCATGGTGACATGAAGACCGGCATGGTGCTGATCGAGCGCCTCGAGGCGCGAATCTCCGACGGCCATGACGCCTACCTTTGGGACCTGCAGGGCTGGTATGGCGGCGATATCGACCGGCTGGTGGTCAAATCCGAAGGCGAAGGCGCGTTCGGCGGCGCGCTCGAGGATGCCGAGGTGCAGGCGCTGTGGAGCCATGCGATCGGCCCCTGGTTCGATCTGCAGACCGGGCTGAGGCTCGATGTCGAACCCGAGCTGCGCAGCCATCTCGTTCTCGGCGTTCAGGGTCTCGCGCCCTATATGTGGCATGTCGACGGCGCGCTGTTCCTGTCGGATCGCGGCGATCTCACCGCGCGGATCGAGGGCGAGCACGACTGGAAGCTGACCCAGCGCCTGATCCTCCAGCCGCGTGCCGAATTCGAACTGGCGGCGCAGGACATTCCCGAACGCGGCATCGGTGCCGGGCCGACCAAGCTCGAAGCCGGTCTGCGGCTGCGCTACGAAATCGTGCGCGAGTTCGCACCCTATCTCGGGGTCGAATACGAGACGAAGCTGGGCCAGACCGCCGACCTTGCGCGCAACGCGGGCGAGGATCCAGACGGAGTCGCCGTGCTGATCGGGTTGCGCGCCTGGTTCTGACGACGCGCCAAATTCCGACCGAAGGTTAGGCCATGAAGAGCGCGATCCACGTGACGAGCACAGTCAGCGCAACGAGGACGATCGCGATCCTGAGCTGCAGCGAACGGCGCCGGCGACGCTTTTCCGCGCTGCGCCGCTTGATTTCTTTTGTCATTTGAATGTCGTGCGTGGCCATGACGTATTTCTACAATTCAAACGCTTAGGGTCAAGCTGGCAAGGGTGGGTATGCACAAGACCCGCTCGACAGGACGTTCGCCCCTATGAACCGACCGCCGTTTCAAGGCGCCGTCTGCGCCGGGGTCGGGACGATGCCGGCGTCGTCGGGCAGATTGCCATGGGTGGACATCGGATCGACGCAGACCCGGGCGAGCAACGGACGGTGGTCCGAGCCGACATCCTCGCCGATGGTGAGGCTCTCCACCGTAACACCCTGTTTGACGAAGATCTGGTCGAGCGGCCAGCCGAGCAGGACATAAGGCGCAGGGAAGGTGGCGAAGCTGCCGCGCCCCGCGCGCGGATCGGCATAGCCGCCCTCGCGCATGAATGCCTGCGTCGTGCTCGACCAGGGAACGTCGTTGAAATCGCCGATGGCAAGCACATTGCCCAGCCCTTCGGGCGTCTGCGCGCCGGCCCGGGCGATATTGGCATCGCGCGAGGCGGTGGACTGCCCCGGCAATGGCGGGTGCGGATGCAGGCCGACCAGCTCGAACCGGGCGCCCTTGTCGGTGCGCAGGGTTGCGTAGAGCGTGGGCGTATCTGCATCGATGGTGTCCACCATCTGCGCGCGCTCCACCTCCAGCCGGGTGGCGAAGGCCATCCCGTATCTGTTGTCGAGCGGACGGGTCAGCGTGTAATCATAGCGCGCCAATTGCGGCTCCAGCGCATCGAGCCACGCCTGATCGGTCTCCATCAGCAGCAGGATATCGGGGTCGCTCCGCTCGATCAGCGAAGCAGTCTGTGCGTAGCGATCATTGCTCTGCAAGACATTGAGCGACAGCACGCGCGCGCAATTCATCGCCTCTCCGGCATCGGCCATCGGAACGCTCGACCCGGCAAGGAAAGTATAGGGCCAGATCCGCCACAGGTTGATGGCGATGGTGGCAACCAGCATGCCGATCACCAGCAGGCGCCGCGGTCTGGCCCAGAACAGCGCCAGCACCGCGAGCAGCGCGGCCAGATAGATCGTCGGCTCGCGGACGAAATCCAGCACCCGGATCACGCCGCGGTTGGTCCCGATGAGCGAAACCAGCGTCGCGACCAGCAGGATTGCCGCGAGGGCGAGCAGAATACGACCTGCCCAGGTCATGGATTTGGCCGATTTTCGCCTCTGGCTGCGCGCAATCATCCGCCCTGGCGGCTGGCCACCGCGGCTTCGACCACTTCCTCAGGCCAGGTCACCTGCGTCTGGGTCTGCGGGTTGAAGACGCTGCCTTCATAACGCGCCGCCTCGGCAGCGGCGATTTCCGCTGCGGTGAGGAACTCGCTCGGCTCGAGCGCGAAGATGTCGAGCCCGCGGCTGATCTCGGTCGCGTAGATCCGGCCATTGTACCAATAGGCGGACCAATAGCCGCCGGTGACCAGCTGGTCGGCATCGACCGGGCCGCGATCGAAATAGGCGATCTCGAACGGATTTGCCGCATCGGTGAAATCGATCACGCTGATCCCGCCCTGATACCATGCCTGGACGAAGATATCGCGGCCCGGCACCGGAATGATCGAGCCATTGTGCGCGACGCAGTTCTCCATGTCGCTCTGCGGTGCGGGCAGTTTGTAGAGACTGCGGAATTCCAGATTGCCATTCTCGATTGCGTAGATCGCATTGGCGCCCCAGTTCATCGGATCGCCCGCCTGGCAACGCGGCCGTCCGCCGCCGCCCCATTCATCGGTGAACAGCACCTTGGTGCCGTCGTTGTTGAAGGTCGCCGAGTGCCAATAGGCGAAACCGGTATCGGTGACATCGTCGATCCGGACCGGCTTGAGCGGGTCGGAGATGTCGAGGATGATGCCATTGCCCGAACAGGCGCCCGCGGCGAGCCGCTTGGCCGGAAAGACGGTGATGTCGTGGCATTGATCGGTGCGGCTGGTGTCCTGCGTGCCGTCGCCGTGATCGCCGCCGCGCCACAGGCCTGCGATCTGGCCCTCGGCGGCGAAGATGCGCGGCCGATCGACGATCCGCGCGGCGGCGGGGTTCGCCACCGGGATCTCGATCACGTCGATGCTGAACAAGGCCGTGCGATCGTCGCCCGGCGCATCGATGCAGCCGGCGAGTTCGTCGTCCTCGCGCACATAGGAGGTGCCCGAATTGTAGAGCACGATCCGGTCCGCATCGGCCGAGACGATCGAATGGGTGTGGCTGCCGCGGCAGGTCTGCACCTGGCCGACCTGCATCGGCCGCGCGGGGTCGGAAATGTCGAAGATGCGGATGCCGCGGAAGCGCTCCTCGCTGACCCGGTCGGCAACGCCCTGCAGACCGCAATCGATCCGCGCGCGGCTGTCCTGCACGCTCATCACCAGCAGCTCGCCGACGATCGAGACATCGCCCTGCCCGCCCGGGCAGACGGTCGAGCTGATCAGCTGCGGCACGCCGTCCTCGCCCAGGCGATAGGCGTTGAAGCCGTGGTAATTGCCCGCCACCAGCAGATCGCCCGAGAAGGCCATGTCGGTGTTGGCGAAGGACAGCAGCGAACCGCGCTGACCGAAGCGGGGTTCTTCCTCCTCGTCGCCATCGCTGCGTGTCGTGGCCGCGGCGTCCTCGTCCTTTTCATCCTCGTCCTCGTCGACGATGACCGGCTGGAGCTGCGCGGGGTTCTGCGGGTCGAAGAAGCCTGCAGGTTTGGGCATGGCGCTGACCAGCCGCAGATTGCTGATCGCCTCGCCCGCATCGCGGAAGCCCGCCGCCAGCGTCGCGCGCGGATCGGCCGAGAGCCCGGCGGCGACCTCGTTCATCCGCTCGATCTCGGTCTTCTGGTCGCTGACGATGTCGTTGGAGAATTCGAACATCACCGGATCGTAGGCGGTGCCCGGCTGGCGATGGAGCTGCTCGACCATGTCGATCGCGCCCATATGGTGGGCGATCATCAATTGCAGGAACTGGCGGTCGAACTCGGTCCCCTTGGCCGCCGCCAGCGCGTCCATCTGGGCGCGGGTCGCCATGCCCTTCATCATCGAATGGCCGGCATGCGGGTCGGCGCCGGGCGCCATGCCGTGCTCGGCGTGGTCGCCCATCGCCATCGCCGCGGCGGCTTTGGCGGGCTGGCCGCGCGCCACCAGCCAGTCGCGCATGAACTCGATCTCGTCGGCCTGGCTGGCATCGATCCGCCCGGCGATCGCGACGATATCCTCGTTGTTGGTCCGCCCCTCGACCAGCGCGGCCATTTCGACCGCCTGCGCGTGATGGATCATCATGTCCTGCATGAAGCGAACATCGCCCGGAGCATAGCTGGTGTCGGAGAGCTGCAGCGCCTCCTCCGCCCCGATCACCCGGCTCTGCTGGCCCGGCGCGCCCGGCAGCACGATCTGTGCTTCCTGCGCGAACGCCCCCGACGTGAACGCGACGGTGGATGTGCCGAGCAGCAGCGTAGCGCCCAAGGCGCGGGCGAAGGTCGATGTCATGGCTATCTCCGGAAAACCCCAATTCTTCTGGCGGCTATCGTCGCCATCCGGGTCGCCGGGTCAAGCCAAATCGCCGCGACGCGACGTCGCTGGTCTAGTTGAAAACGACCTTGGTCGATCCGGCCTCCACCGCGCTCGCCAGATTGCGGGCATCCCAATTGGTCAGGCGCACGCACCCGTGGCTGGCAGTCTTGGCGATCGACGACGGATTGCTCGTGCCATGGATACCGTAACCGGCCTTGCCCAGATCGATCCACACCCCGCCGATCGGATTGTTGGGGCCGGGCGGGATGATCAGCGTCTCGTCCCCGCCCCATTCCTGGTCGGACGGATCGAAGGTGTAGTTCGCCTCCGGCGCGACCGCATTCACCTCCATCGCTCCCGAAGGAGAGGGAAATTGCGAACTGCCGACCGTCGCCGGGAAGGTTGCGAGCAGATTGCCGTCGCCGCCGTAGGCGCGCACCTCGCTGGCCGCTTTGTCGATCTCGATCCGTGCGACCTTGCCCTCCAGAGCCGTGTCTCCGGTCTGCGCGACGAGGATTTCGGTTCCGGCGGAAAGGCTCTTGCCCGGGTTGAGCGCCTCGAGCAGCCCTTCGGTCATGTGGAACTTCTCGGCGAGCTTTTCCGCCGGGCTGGAATATCCGATCCAGTCGCGCTCCGCCATTTGCGCCATGCTGGATGGCACCGGGCGGAAGGGTCCGGATACGTCTTCGCTGGTGACGGTATAGGTCCTCACCAGCGGCTCGGAGCCGAACCGGCTGCGCAGCGCCGACATCACCTCGTCATCCATCTCGCCATCGGCATTCATTCCGTTCGCCTGCTCGAAGGCGGCGAGAGCCCGGCTGGTGTTGCCGCCGCTGTAGCCATCGATGACGCCCGGTGAATGGCCGGCACGGTCGAGCAGGACCTGCACCGCCATGATCTGCCTGCTGCGTTCATCGGAAAACACGGCGCCGGGCACATCGGCTTCGAAGGTCTGCGCGGTCGCGGGCATGGCGAGGGACAGCAGCGGGGCGCTGGCGAGTAGGCCAGCGGCGAGGGCGGGACGGATTAGAGCGGGCATGGAAATCCTCGGGTGGAATAGGCTCGGAGACCGGCCCGACATCGTCAGGCCGGTCGGTTGTTCCTGTAAAAACCCCTGGAGCCCTGCGGTGTTCCGGAAATCCCTAGCCGAACATCCCCTTGCGCGGGCCGAGATAGCCGAACAGGTAGGCACCCACTTTGCGCATCTGGATCTCCTCCGCGCCCTCGGTGATGCGGTAGCGGCGGTGGTGGCGATAGATATGTTCGAAGGGCTTCTCGCGGCTGTAGCCGATCCCGCCATGGACCTGCATCGCGCGGTCGGCGGCCTCGCAGACCAGCCGGTTGGCCCAGTAATTGCACATCGAGACCTTGTCCGAGAGCGCGCTCTCGATCTCCTTGTGCGGCAGGCGGTCCATCTCCCAGGCGGTCCTGTAGATCAGCAGCCGCAGCATCTCGCACTGGGTGGCAAGCTCGACCAGCGGGAACTGGATCGCCTGATTGCGCGCCAGCTCCTGCCCGAAGGGCTTGCGGGTGCGGGCGTAGCGCACGCTCTCCTCGACGCAGAACTGCGCCGCGCCGAGGCTCGAGGCTGCCTGCCGGATGCGGTTCTGGTGGACGAAGCTCTGCGCCAGCGCGAGCCCGCGCCCCTCCTCGCCCAGCAAAGCCTCGTCGGGGACCCAAACCCCCTTTAGGAAGAACCGCGCGTGGTCGGTGGGCATGTTGAAGGTCCAGACGTATTCGTCGATCTCGAGCCCTTCGGCCGGGTTGGGCACGAGGAAGCAGCTGATCCCCTTCGCGTCGCCAGCATCACCCGAAGTCCGCGCGAACACCGCGACATGGGTGGCGTGATGCATCCCGGTGATCCACATCTTGGCGCCGTCGATCCGCCAGCCGGGCTGCCCGCCGCGGGTCTCGCGCACCGCGACGGTGTCCATATGGGTGGCGTCCGAACCGTGCTCGGGCTCGGTCAGCCCGAAGGCGACCCGCCGTTCGCGCGCGAAGCCGCCCTTGATGAACTCCTCCTTCTGCGCCTCGGTGCCGAAGGTCTCGAACATGGCGACGAAGGGGAAATTGCCGACGATCGAGTGCTCGTTCTGGAGATCGTTGTGGAGCCCCAGCCCGCGCTGCGCGAAGCGGTCGCGGATCACCGCCATCCACAGGTTGGAGCCGTTCTTGCCGCCGTATTTCTTCGGCGCCGAAAAGCGCCAGTGACCTGCCTCGTCGGCGCGGGTGGCGGCCTCGACCAGCAATTGCTCCCATTCGCGGTTGGGCAGGCCCTGCCGGTCCCAGTCGGTGCGCGCATCCTCGCGGCGGTGGTCGAAGAAGCGGATGTTGTCGCCCTGCGCCACCAGCGGCTCGATCTCGGCCGCGATGAAGCGCTCGAGCTCGGCGTAATAGTCTTCCAGTTCCTGCGGTATCGCGAAGTCCATCAGCTCTCTCCGGTCCATTGCGCCTTCGCCGATGCGAGAGCGGGGTATTTGGGGATGTCGGCCGCAAGCTTGCCAAGCGCGCCGCGGCGCAGCTTCGCCAGCAGCCCGGGTTCAGTCAGATCGCGTGTCCCCGCCAGCAGCGCCTGCGCGAGAGCGCGGTCGGCGACTGCGACGCCCGCAGCTTCCTCGCGCGCGATCATGCCGAGCGCGTTGCGCGCCACCGCCAGCTGGAAGCGGTCGTGGCCTTCCATTCGGTCTTTGACGGTGGCCAGCCATTCGGCGATCGCGGTGGCGATTTCGCCGATGGAGGCTTCGCCCTCGCGTTCCGTAGCGGGTGGTTTGGGTGGCAGCGCCCTGTCGCGTTCTGCCTGCGGCGCTTCTTCCTCCAGCAACAGCAGCAGATCGAGTTCCTGCTCGCTGGTCCGGCGCGAGATGACCACGCGTTCGAGCATGCGGTCGTGCCCTTCGCGCCAGACCCGCGCCATCCTCAGGCATCCCAGCGCCCACCACACTGTGCGATAGACCAGCCAGTAGCGGAAGCGGTCGCGGTCGACCGTCACGCCGCTTTCGGCCTCGTAGGCCGCGAACCAGTCCTCGAGCGACCCCAGCCCCAGCGCCGGGCGGTCAATCCGCGAAAAGCGCCAGACCGTCATACAGGCGAAGGCGAGATCCTCGTGGCGATCGCCCCGATGCGCCAGCTCCCAGTCGAGCACCCCGGTGAGCGCGCCATCCTCGGCGAGGATATTGCCCAGCCGGTAGTCGCCATGCAGCAGCACCGGTTTGGCCCGCGCGGGCAGGTGATCGCCGAGCCATTTCAATCCCAGCGCGATAATCGGCCGGTCGCCCCCCGCCTCCTCGAACTGGACGCGCAGGCCCTCTAGCGCCTCGGCATAGTCCATTTCCGGAATGTCCGCGGGCAGCGCCTCGGCGTCGAGCGCGTGGATCCGTGCCAGATCGCGCGCGCATTGCGAGAGCAGCACTCCGGGGCGCTCCATCGCCAGGATCGCGCCCGGATCGGGAGTGCCGGGCAGCGCGCGCATCACGAAACCGCTGCCGATCGCGTCTTCGGGC
>TARA_R110002072_G_scaffold136124_1_pt1 | contig 27004 bp, 13 predicted proteins | sample TARA_R110002072 | Tara Oceans TARA_R110002072 (sample SAMEA4397118) | marine metagenome | biome: Polar Biome; feature: [SRF] surface water layer (ENVO:00010504); material: water (ENVO:00002006), including particulate matter (ENVO:01000060) such as... | depth 5 m | reverse complement strand
CCCCGGGCGCTGCCGGCGGCAGCGGTGTCGTCATTGTCAGATACATAGCGCCGGAACAGGACTTCATTGTCCATACATTTAACAGCAATGGCACATTCACGCCCCCTCCCGGCGTGGATGAAGTAGATGTGCTGGTGGTTGCCGGTGGTGCCGGTGGTGGTACCTCGCAGGCTTTTGGTGATGCGGGGTCGGGCGGCGGTGGAGCCGGCGGTCTGGTATATCAACAGGATTTTGCAGTTGCAGGTGCAGTGAATGTTACCGTGGGCGCCGGCGGCGCAGGTGGGGATGGTCCGGGGCATGAAACCGGTGGTGCGGGCGGCAATTCAGTATTCGACACATTAACGGCGCTCGGCGGCGGTGGTGGTATCGGTGGCAATGGCCAGGGCGCCAGCGGTGGTTCCGGGGGCGGTTCGCGTGGCGCTGCAGGTGGTGTTGCAACGCAGCCGGGTTCAGCGTCGGGCGGTTCAGGGTTTCGGGGCGGTAACAGCGCTGGCTCTCCGGGCGGCGCTGCTGGTACCGGTGGTGGTGGCGCTGGGGCAGCAGCGCAGGATCTGGCAGGCACAACTGGAGAAGCTGGCGGCAACGGTGGGGCCGGTCAGGCCTTTACGATTACTGGTTCCAGCGTTTTTTACGCAGGCGGCGGTGGTGGTGGTGCTGCACAAAACCGGGCAGCACCCGGCTCGGGTGGGGTTGGTGGCGGTGGTGCCGGTGGTCGTACTGATACGCCAGCAACAGCCGGTGTCCCTGGCACTGGCGGCGGCGGCGGTGGCGGCAATAACGCTGTGGCGGGTGCAAATGGTGGCAGTGGTGTTGTTATCGTCCGTTATGCGGCGCCCACACTGACTATTACCACACAACCTTCAGCCAGTGCCGTGAGCAATGAAGCGTTTGCTCAGCAGCCGGTTGTCACCCTGCGTGATGGTGACGGCAACCTGCTGCAGAATGTGCTGATTGTGGCGGAAATCGCCTCCGGCGGTGGCACGCTGGGCGGGACGACCAGCATTCAGACCAACGTTGATGGCGAAGCCATTTTTACCGATCTGAGCATTGCCGGCACTTCCGGCAACCGTACCCTGCGGTTTTATGTCAGCGGCATGAACGGTGAAGTAGTGTCCGACACGATCAACATTGTCTCACCGCCGCGCTTTGAAATTTCGCATGTGACCAACAATGGCGTCTGCTCTGCGTTTACCCAGATAACCATCAGTGTGCTTGATTCCAGCGACCAGCTGGTGCTGGATTATACCGGGACGGTGGTTATTGATAACAATCTGACGCTCGGCAATTACGCGCTGGGTACTGGTGCGCAAGGCAGCATAGATAACCTGACGGTCAATGACGGCGTTGCCGAGTACACATTTGATGACGCTGACGATGGCACGGTCATTCTGAATTTCTCGTCCAGTACAGCAGGCACCTACGAATTTGACGTGAATTCCGGCAGCATGGGTACCGAGAATTATGCAATATCTCTGACACTGGAGACCTGTGCCTTCCGGATATTCCACGATGAGCAGACCAGTGTATGTCGCATGGAGCCGGTTACCATTCAGGTGGTCACCGCATCGGGTAATCTGGTTACTGCCTATGCCGGCGTGGTCAATATCAGCACCAGCGGCGTAACAGGTGGTAACTGGAGCAAGACATCAACACCAGCTGACGCCAATGGCACGCTGACACCGGGGGCAGCAAATACCGGCGCTGCCGCGTACACCTTTGTGGCCGCTGACGGTGGAGAGGTTATTCTGAACTTTCAGGACAATACCGCCGAGACGGTAAACTTTAACCTGGTCGCCGCGGGTGTTGCACAGCCTTCGGGGCAATATGATCCGGATCTGGAGATAGAAACCTGTAGTTTCCGTGTCACCCATAGCAACAGTTCCGATGTCTGCTCCATTGAATCGGTGACCATCACGATTGTCGACAGTGCTGGTGTTACTGTGACTGACTATGCAGGGACAGTGAACCTGAGCACAACAACAGGTTTTGGTACCTGGGTGGATATCGGTCAGACTGACGGCACGCTGACCGATCCGGTTGACGAGGATGGTAACGCCACTTACGCGTTCAACGCGACGGATAACGGCGTAGCAGTGCTCGGATTCCGCCACAGCTCGAATACCGGCCCGGTCAATATCAACGTCAGTGACGGTGTAACCATCGATCCGCGGAACTCGGCTAACCAGTACGACCAGAATCTGACCATCGCACTGTGTACCTTTGAAATCTCTCACGGGTTCAACTCCAATGCCTGTGCAATTACGGATGTGACCTTCCGGGTGCGTGACAGTGTTGGCGGTATTGCCACGGATTATATCGGCACAATGCGTATTACCAACGACAGCAACCGGGGTGACTGGGCGTTGTCGTCATCTGCCGAAGGCAGCATCAATCTGCCGTCAGGTGCGGATACCGGTGTAGCTGACTATACATTCGATACGCTGGACGATGGCGAAGTCGTGCTGCAGTTCACCAGTCAGTTTACCGGCATCATCAATTTTGATGTCGAGGATGGCGTGATTGTTGAAAACGGTGCCTTTGACCCGAATCTGTTTTACAGCGGCTGTTTCCCGCAGGTTTTTGACGGACCGGCGTGTACCAATCCCGGTACATCTACATCCGTCAGCATACCGGATACCAATACTCAGCCTGAATTGAAGTCCAGAATGGTGTTGATGGCAACCATGCAGATCGGGGATTCGGTACCGGGTACGTCAGCGACCTTTGATGGCGCCAGCATGACCCGAATTCTCCGGGTGGAGAACGACGATCAGGGGCCAGGTGTCACGACAGAAATATGGGCTATTTACGACACGGATCTACCGGACAATGCAGGATCCTATGCCGGTGTTTTCTCCGGTGGCGTGGGCACGCCTGCAATCTGTCTGCTCTCAGTTACCGGGGTTGAGCAGGCGGTGCCGATTCCGGCAGGCAACCCGTCACTGGGTCCGGTTAACGGTACCACCTATACCGGCGCATTTGATGGCGATTTGCATCCTGCTGTGACGCCTATTACGACAACAGCCAACAACGCATTTGTATTCAGTGTGGTGGCCAACGACACAAACCTCTACAGCCAGTTCAACAGCTGGTTCTTCCGCCCGCCGCAGCCAGCGTCCCTGACCGGCATCTGGGGTGGGTATGTACCCAATTCCAACGATCCGCCCTATCGTGAGGTGATTCTTGATGCCAGGCCGACAGGTGGTGCGTCGGCGGGGTCCGCCGGCGTTATCAGTGCTGCCGGGTTTGTTGAGGTGTCGGACAATTTCCAGGGTTCTGCGTTCCTGGGACCGACCATCAACTCGCATGCCGTGGCAGCATTCAATCCGCTGGTCAACGGCCAGCCGCTGGCAGAGGATTATGTGCCGGTTGTCCTGTTCGAGACCTATTCCGGTGCCACTGGTTATCGCGCAATCGGCAATTCAATGCGCACATCCGGCTCCCGTGCAGATCTGGTGCCTGACAGTTCCTTTGACTGCGCAATGGTGGCGTCAGGGACCGGCACAACGGCAACGCTGACGTTGCCTGTTGGCTCAACCGTAACGGCGGCCTATCTATACTGGATGGGATCGGCTCTTGAGGCGAACGCAGACTCGGAAGTGTCCTTCGGACTGGATGGTAATGAGGTCGCTGTTGTTGCAGATGAAACGTTTACCGCTGTTAATGTGACGGCTGTGAATGCGGAGTATTTTGCTGCCTATGCCGAAGTATCCTCGTTGATCTCCGGAAACGGTACCTACCGGCTGAAGGACCTGGCGGTTGAAACCGGGTCACCCTGGAATCAGAATGGCACCTGTGCCGGCGGCTGGTCGTTGATCGTGGCCTATGAACACCCGGACGAACGACTGCGGGTGCTCAATTTTTTCCATGGCCTGCAGCCTTTTCAGTATTCGGCATTTACGTTGGTACCACGAAACTTCCGCATGGCGACATTTGACGCGCCTGAGCAGTTGCCGAATGGTCAGGTGACCCACATTACCATGGAAGGTGATGAGCAGCTCTCCACAGGTGATGAGTCCCTGGGTATTCAGGTGGCGCCGAATACGACCCAGTTTACCGCGCTGCCCAACGGCTTCAACTCGTCGACCAATGAGTTCAACTCAACCGTTACCCGGCCCATCTATGCCATTGGCAGCACAACCTTCTTCGAGTTCCAGCCCACGGCCGGGATCAACAGTGATGGTTATGAGATTGATTTCCCCGGTCCCGATGCTGTGCTGGCCGGGCGAACAGGTAACCAGATTGGTGCAACCTGGGGTATAGATATTGATACCCACTATCTGAGTCACACATTGCTGGAGGATTTTGCGCAACCCAATAACGAGGCTGAACAGATTACTACACGCTACAGTTCCGGGCAGGACGTGGTATTGCTGGTATCGGAAATCATCAGTATCACCAACTTCCCGATTGCAGATATGGAAGTATTTATCAGCGAGAGTGGTAATTTCAAGGTCAACGGTACTGGCACTTACCAGATAGATGTGACCAATAACGGCAATGGCGCTGTTGCCGGTGGTGAGGCAACCGGTGAGGTGATTGTTGCAGTCAGACTGCCGGCAGGCATGACATTCGACAATGCCGGTGATGTCGGTGGCACCGGCTGGGTTTGCAGCGTGACACTGTCGCCGGGTGCATTTACCTGCACCTACGACATTGCAGCGACCTACTCTGGTGGTGAGTTGCCTAGCGGGGACAGCCTGCCGCCGATTACCGCAGATGTCTCCATCGGGACTGCAACTGACTTCCCGTTGCTCAATAACAACACGCCCGTGGTGGCGCGTATGCTGCATTCCGGTGGTAACTGCACACCTGAGGCTAACGGATATATTCCTGATCCGGCATCGTGCGACCGATCTCCGCAATTTGACAACAGAAATGATGATCAGGGCGGGTCGATAGACATAGACACAGTGACCACCAAGACGACCGCCAACAATAATGTTGACAATATTGTCACCAATATCCGGGGCATCGAGGCTGACCTCAGAATCCAGAAGACTGTTGTGAATTCTCTGGAGACGGGTCAGCCGGGGCAGTATCTTATTACCGTGACAAATCTTGGTCCCGATACAGCGACGTCCGGCATTACGGTTACCGATTCCGAACCGGTTGGTGTTGATTTCACTGCAGCGGCAGGCACCGGATGGGTGTGCAATACAGTGACACCAACGCTGAGTTGCACCTTTGCCGGATCACTGGCACTGAATGCCAGCACCAGCATTACGCTGGATGTTGATGTGGTGGGTGCAGCAGGTTTCAATGTAACCAACACTGCACAGGTTGATCTGGGCAGTGGCAATTTTGACATCGTGGGCGGCAATGATTCCGCAACGGACATTACCACAATCGTTGGGCCACCGGTTGCCTCGCAGGAAAGGTTCCTGATGTCAGTTTCAACACCGGGCAACAGTACATCCATTGGCGGGCTGAATAACTTCGAGAACCACGACCTGATCATTTATGATCCGGCAACGGATCAGGCAACCATGTTTTTTGATGACAGTGTCACCAACAGCGGCAGAATAGATGACATAAACGCCATCCATTTGCTGAAGAACGGCCATCTTGTCCTGTCTGCGAATGATGCCAGCGTGATTGGTTCCAACGACCTCGCATTTGATGAATGGGATCTGGTCAAATATGACCCCATCCTGGATACCGCAACACTGTTTCTGGATGGCGAAACCGTCTTCTCCAATTTTGCAACGGTCAACATCAACGGTGCCTATGTGCTGGATGACTGCGCCGCCAATAATGACAATGCAGATTGCAGTGTGTTGTTCACCACCACAACCGGTGGTGTTGCCGGTACCAACAATCTGGCCTTTACCAGTTCGGATATTGTCATCTATTACCGATCAGGACCCAATGCGGGACAGGCGGCACTGTATATGGAAGGTAGTGATGCTGATGTGTTTGGCTCAACTGACGGAAACGGTACTGTCAATGTGGATGCATTTTATGTGCGCGTTGACCCCGCTGATCCGACGGACGTGGTAGATACTTTTGTGTTGTCTGCAGACAATGCGACGGCGGTAATCGGCAACGGACTTGATCCTGTCACAGGTACGCTGTTTACACGTGACGATGTTACCGAGCTGGACAGGACTGCCGGAGAAACCGCGAACCTGTTCGTGGGTGATGAAGAGCTTGGTGAGTTTGATCCGGTCAGCGGAGACAGACGTCTAGATGCCCTGCATCTGGTTGAGGACGGGTACATAGGTCACTTCAGCATACGTCAGGAGCAGGGCGGCAGTGTCTGTGAGGCAGGCGTGATCCGCATCAGCAAGCACGATGGTCTGACCCATGACCTGGATCTTGACTATTATGGCACTATCCGGATTTCAACCAGTTCCAACTATGGTACCTGGCAGCTTCAGTCCGGCAACGGTGTGCTCACCAATGAAGGTAATGGTGATGCAAAATACACCTACGTCTCGTCTGATCAGGGCGCGGTGGTTTTACGACTGGTTCACGACCAGGTGTCGTCAGTCAATGTCAATGTGACCAATGGCCTTGCTACCGAGTTGGTGGGCGTTGAGGATCCAACGTTCAATTTTAATGAAATTCTTACGCCAATAAACTGGTTTGACACGTTTACGGTGCCAGTATTTACCAATAATGAGGGTAGCCGAAACTGGAGTGCCGCGTGGAGTGAAGTTGACGGAGTGGACGGCACGGTGGGTGGCGGCGCCGGTCCGGGTACCGGCAATATCCAGGTTACCGGCGGGCGCCTGAGAATGACCTCAAGCGCTCTGGCTGCTTCCAATAACATAGAGCCGTCGGTCACCAGGGAATACAATCTGGATGCGGTACCTTTTTCTGAGGACGTCGTTCTCAACTTCCGCTACGGCCATTCGGCGCTGGCGGCGTCGGACTCGTTTGTGGTGGAAGTCCGGGGTTCATCTTCTGACAGCTGGCTGACAGTAAATGATTTCACCAATATCACGGCGGATCAGACCAACTCGTCAATTCCGGTTTCCTATAACCTGACAACGATACTCGACAATGCCACTCAGACTTTTTCCGCCAGCTCGCAGATCCGTTTCCGTATCAACAACGGCTATGAGCTCGCTCGTTACTTCTATATTGATGAGGTCGAGATAGAAACTGCAACCGATCAGTGTGGTTATACCGGTTCCGGCTCGCTGGATCACTACGCTATTTCACACGCCGGTTTCGGAATTTCCTGTGTAGGCACGCCAATCACCATCACTGGTCACGATGCACTGAATGATCCGATTGACGTCAATGGTGAAACCATCAATCTGAGCGTGTCGCCAGCCAAGGGTGTCTGGGCACGTGTACTGACGGGCGCCGGCACACTGACACCTATCGGCTCGCAGAGTGACAATGGTGTGGCCACCTACACGTTTGCACCGGGCGAGGAAAGTGTGACCCTGCTGCTGAACTATACGGTACCTGCGGGTGCCGTACAGCCGGTAAACATTAATGTGCAGGGCGTTATCAGCAATGCATCAGAGCTTGAAGATCCGAATCTCGAGATTGCCGAGGCGGGGTTGCGGTTCTACAACGAAACGCTGAGCAACGGCACCATTCCTTATCAGATTGCAGGCAAGCCATCGAATGTTGCCCCGCTCAACCAGTTGCTGACGATTCAGGGTGTGCGAAGTTCAGACAATGATCCGCAGCAATGTGTGCCGTTGTTTGATGCGGGACAGACCCTGACAATCGGACTGGCTGCTGAGTGCATTGACTCGGGTACCTGTATTGGCAGCGAGTCCTTCAGTGTCAATGGTGAAACAATCACCCTGGCAAGCGACAACAGTGCTGCAGGAGCGTCCAGCTACACAGATGTAGATCTTGAGTTTGTCACTCAGCCCAGCGGCGATCCCGGAGCGACACTGGTGCTGGAGTACTCGGATGTAGGGACCATGCAACTGCATGCCCAGTTTGACATTCCCTTTGGATTCTTCGGCACTCCGTCTCCCGATGACCCGCTTGCTGCGCCTGGCTATTCAGGTGATCTGATGATCGGCAGCAGCCCTGAGTTTGTGGTCAGGCCATTCGGGTTTGCCATTGACTTCCCGGGTGCAGAGGGACTTGACCGGACTGACGGACTGCCTGCTGACAATTTTGCAGACAGAAACAATGCAACAGTGAACTCGTTTGCAGATGACGAAGATGGCACGGTGTTTGTTTATGCCGGTGAAGGTTTTGATACCGTTGTCACTGCCATGGGCTGGCAAAGCGCAGACGATGTGGATCAGGATGGCCAGCCCGATGCCGGCGCCAACCTGCACGACAACCGGCCAACACCCAACTTCTATCTTGACAGCGATGGTATTGCCGACAATTACCGCATCCGGCTGAGCGTGCTGGAAAACCGTGTTGAAGCACTGGGCGGTGTGCGCGGGGAGTTCACAGGTGACACACTCAACTACAACAGTTTTGATAATTATGCGGTTGCGGCATCGGGGCTCCTTAACCTGAGTTACAACGAGGTTGGCATCATTGATATAGGCGCGCAGCTGATAGATGGCAGTGATGATCCGGTGGCCTACAAGGGAACCGATGTCATCAATGGTCGCACGGACGATGTGGGACGCTTTTATCCTGAACGTTTTGTGGCGCCTTCCCTGGCATTGCTGCCCCGGGTATCGGCCAGCTGTGCGCCGCCGTCCGTGTTTACCTATATGGGTGAACCATTTGGTGTCGACATCACGCTGAATGCGCGCAATGTTCAGGGGGCAAACACGGTGAATTACCGGGATGTCTACGCCAAACTTGCTGCCTATGGTGACCTGAATTTCGCAGCAATTGAAGAGGTGATGAGTGCAGATAATAACGATCTGACTGCCAGACTCGCCAATGCGTCAGTGCCCGCAAACTTCCAGGCTGACTGGTCGGCGGTGCAGGGTGGCGTACTGGAGCTGGATGGCAACCTGATATTCTCCAGGGCTACGCCGGCAGATCCCGACGGACCTTACGATGATCTTATTCTGGCCTTTGTTCCCGAGGACAGTGATGGTGTCACGCTGGATGTGGCGGATCTGGATGCTGAAGTCACACAAGGGGATCCTGAGTATCAGGAAATTGCGCGCCATCAGTTGCGCTACGGCAGATTGATTATCAACAATGCCTACGGGCCGGAAACCGAGGATCTGGCAATTACCTTCCAGGTTGAATATTTTGATGGTGACCGGTTTGTGCTGAACGCCGATGATGGCTGTACGATAATCAATGCCAATCAACTGTCCTTTGTTACCGGCACCTATACCGGCGATCTGGATGCTGGCGAAACGTCGATCACCAGTCCTCAAGCGACGACGTTCTATCAGGGACAGATTCAGGGCGTGCAAAGTGATGTCAACCCCACTGATGCAACCCTGACGATTACGGCGGCAGGAGAAAACAATAGTGGTACTGTGGATATCGAGCTGGATCTGGACGCACTGAGCCTGCCATTCCTGCAATTCCGCTGGCCGCATGAGAACAATGATTATGATGAGAACCCTCGTGCGCAGATAGAGTTTGGTCAGTTCCGCAGCCACGACCGGGTGATTTACTGGCAGGAAATCTATAACGGGGCGACGCCCTGACGCCCCGCTGTAGCGTAAATCCTGCTTGAAATTGCCGGGTACCGCCTCCATTCTGGATGAAGATGTTAACTACTCCGGGAGCACCCATGAACCGAATGACCGCTTTTCTGTTCGGCACGCTGACATTTCTGAGTCTGCTGATTCCTGCCAGTCTGCACGCTCAGTCCACAGATTATCCGGCGTTCAGAACCAACGATGAAGAAAACAACATCGAGGTGTTCAAACACGCCAGTCCGTCGGTTGTTTACATCACCAATTCCCGTCTGGTGCGACGCTCTTTTTTCTCCCTGAATCCGGAAGAAATTCCACAGGGCAGCGGATCCGGTTTTATCTGGGATAACCGCGGCTATGTGGTGACCAACTTTCACGTTATTCAGAACGCCTCGCGGGTGACGGTAACACTGCAGGATGGTACTGCCTGGGAGGCCAGAGTCATTGGCGCAGAGCCCGACAAGGATCTGGCAGTACTGCACATCGAAGCACCAGCCCGTCAGTTGACACCTGTAGAGCTGGGGGATTCTTCATTGCTGGAGGTCGGCCGCAAGGTGATCGCCATCGGCAACCCGTTTGGCCTGGATACCACGCTGACTGTCGGGGTTGTCAGCGCACTGGGCCGCGAAATCAATTCGGTGACGCGGCGCCGGATCCGTGATGTGATTCAGACCGATGCCGCAATCAACCCCGGTAATTCAGGCGGTCCGTTATTAAATTCACTAGGGCAGCTGATAGGTGTCAACACCGCCATCTACAGTCCCAGCGGTGCCAGTTCGGGCATCGGTTTTGCCATCCCGGTCAACACGGTGAAAAAGATTGTCCCGGAACTGATCCAGTACGGGCGGGTACAGACGCCAACGCTGGGAATCAGCCTGTTTCCGCCGCAGTATGCCGACTATTATCGTCAACGCTGGGGTCTGAGCGGGGTCATCGTGCTGGATGTCATTGAAGGTGGGAGCCCTGATCGCGAGGGCATGCGCGGACTGACAGAAACAAGCCGGGGCATTGTGCTGGGCGATGTCATTGTTGAGGTCGATGACATGCCGATCGACAATGAGGATGATCTGCTGAATGTACTGGAAAACCGGGAAGCGGGTGATGTGGTCGAGGTGATCACGCAGCGCGACAACCGGCGTCAGCGTTACCGTATTGAGTTGCAGGCCAGTACACGATAGGTCATGACTCGAGGCGTTCACTTTTGGTGAGCCAGGATTCTTCAGCCTGGCTCAGTTCCGCCTGACAGTAGCCTTGCTGACGCAGCAGGTCGGTCAGTTCATCGCGGCGTCCGTCTTCATAAAGTGCCGGGTCAGCCAGTTTTTCTTCCAGTGTTGCCAGTTCGGCACTGAGTTTGTCGATGAGCTTCTCCAGTGTGCGCACTTCACGTCGCAGCGGTGCCAGCTGTTCGCGCTCAGCTGCGGCCAGGCGTCGAGCTTCCTTTTTGTCAGTGCTGCCGGTCTCGTTGCGGGAAGTGCCGGTATTTTCTGTTTGCGCAGGTGTTGCAGCAGAGATAGTCTTTTGAGACCGGGCACCATCGGGATCCTGCATCCAGCGCGCATAATCGTCCAGATCGCCTTCAAAACCGGCAAACTTGCCGTCGTGTACAGTGTAAAACTCATCCACCGCATTGCTCATCAGGTGGCGATCGTGCGACACCAGCACCAGAGCACCTTCAAAGCCCTGCAGCGCAACTGTCAATGCGTGGCGCATCTCCAGATCAAGGTGGTTGGTTGGTTCGTCCAGCAACAGTACGTTGGGTTTCTGCCAGACAATCAGGGCCAGTGCCAGGCGCGCTTTTTCACCGCCGGAAAAATTCACGATCGGCTCGGTGACCCGGTCACCGCGAAAATCAAAACCACCCAAAAAGTTGCGGACTTCCTGCTCGCGTATTTTTGGATCAACCTGCTGAATCAGCTGCAGCGGACTGCTGCGCATGTCGATAACGTCAACCTGATGCTGGGCAAAGTAACCTATCTTTATGTGCTTGGATTCGACTATCTCACCATCAATCCAGGGTAGCTGTCCGGCCAGCGTTTTCAGCAGGGTTGACTTGCCCATGCCGTTAAAACCCAGCAGGCCTACCGACGTCGTATTGTGCAATTTCAGATTGATCTGGCTGACCAGTGGCGAGTCATAGCCGATAACTGCCTTTTTGATGCTGATCAGGTCGTTGGCGGTTTTCTCCGGTGTAAAAAATTCAAACCGGAACGGCGAGTCAATATGGGCGGGCGCAATCTCCTGCATGCGGGCCAGCTCTTTCAGGCGGCTTTGCGCCTGTCTTGCCTTGGTGGCCTTGGCGCGGAAGCGGCGCACAAAATCTTCTATTTCTGCCTTGCGACGTTGCTGCTTTTCCAGAGCCGCCTGCTGCTGCGCCAGCCGTTCTGCGCGCTGGATTTCGTAGGAGGTAAAATTGCCCCGGTACATGAACAGGTCTTTGTGTTCGAAACTGATCACATGGTCAATCACCTTGTCCAGGAAGCTGCGGTCGTGGGAGATCAGCAGCAGGGTGCCAGGGTAACGGTTCAGCCACTGCTCCAGCCAGAGCGTTGCCTCCAGGTCCAGGTGGTTGGTGGGTTCGTCCAACAGTAGCAGATCGGATGGTGCCATCAGGGCTGCGGCCAGGTTCAGGCGAATGCGCCAGCCGCCGGAAAATGATGATACCGGGTGTTCAAACTCGGCAACTTTAAACCCCAGGCCAGAGAGCAATTGCTCGGCGCGTACGCGTACATTGTAGCCGTCTATTTTGTCGAGTTCGGCGTGCAGGCGCGCAATGGCGTGACCGTCGTGAGCCGCATCGGCTGCTTCAAGGCTGGTTTCTATCTGACGGAACTGTTCGTCACCATCCATGACGTGATCAATGGCCGTTCGGGCGGAGCCTACTGTCTCCTGCTTCATCCACGCGCAGCGCAGTCCGTCCGGAATCTGCAGTTCACCGGCATCCAGGCCGATCTCCCGGGTAAGGCAGGCAAACAGACTGGATTTGCCGCTGCCGTTGCGGCCGATGATGCCGGTTTTCTGGCCTTTATGAATGGTCAGGCTGGCGCTTTCCAGCAGGACGTGTTCGCCTCGCATCAGGCGCGCATTGGTCAGGTTGATCATATAAAACGGAACTTGTCTGCGTCGCAAAGGCGGCTATTATACGTTAGTCGTGTCGTGCAGATTGATTTATCTCGGGCAAATTCGTAAACTCCAGCCCTATGAAACAGATCCTGATCATTGATGATGACGAAAAACTAGGCCAGCTACTGACTCAGTACCTGGAACGCTATGACATGAAGGTCACGGTAGCACATACCCCTTCCAAGGGTTTTGAGCTGCTCAAACGTTCCAAACCGGATCTGTTGATTCTGGATGTGATGTTACCGGAAAAAGACGGCTTTGAAATTTGTCGCGAGATTCGCGCTAAATCGGCTGTCTACGGACATCTGCCCATCATGATGCTGACAGCTCACGGCGAGGTCACCGACCGCATTGTCGGCCTGGAGCTTGGCGCCGATGATTACCTGCCCAAACCATTTGAGCCCCGCGAGCTGGTAGCCCGTATCGCCAATATCCTGCGCCGGGCCGGTGATGACAATCGTCCCAACAGCGATCTGCCCGGTATCGAGGGTCTTGAGGTTGATACTGCGCGACGCACGGTACATCTGGACGGTGAGCTGGTCGAACTCACTACCATGGAGTATGAGTTGCTGGTGCTGTTCATGCAGTCGCCAAACAAGACTTTTACCCGTGACGAATTGATGAATCGCCTGCGTGGCATTGATGCAGAATTATTCTCCCGTGCTGTTGATACCCTGGTCAGCCGGCTTCGTCACAAATTACAGGATACGTCCAAAACGCCCCGGTTTATTAAAACAGTGTGGGGGCGCGGCTACACGTTTGTCGGTCAACTGCGATGAAATCGCTGGTGCCCCGGGTCGCCGGATCACTTTACTTCCGGCTGTTCCTGATTTTCTCCGGCACAGTGCTGTTTTTCCTTATCACCATCACCCTTTCCATTCGCCAGATTGACGAAAACTGGCGCCGCGAGCGGTTGAATCCGTTGCCGGTTTTTTACCTCGATAATGTCCGTCTGCTGGTTGATGCCATCGGCATTCCGCCGGACCTTCAGCGCGCTGAAGAACTGGCCCGCGATCTGTCGCTGACCATCATTATCCGCAGTCCTTACATCAACTGGCAGTCTGACGATCAGTCCGATCTGGATATCTCCAGCGCGGTATTTGTCCGAACTCTGTCTGATGAGTCGGAAATGCTGGCAGTGGGCAGCGAACAGGTGATCAGGGTGGCGCGCGGTGGTTATGAGTACTTTCTGAATCGCAAGGCACCGTCCCTGAGTGACTACGACTATGCGGTGGTCTATCTGGGGCTGGGGTTTGCAATATTCATTCTGTTCTCCAACTATCTGCTGGTCAGACGCCTGATGGATCCGGTGCGTCGTTTACGCCAGGGCGCAGAAAGAATCTGTGAAGGCGATCTGAGTTATCGGGTTGAAGTTACCCGTGCAGATGAACTGGGGGAGCTGACTGAAAGCGTCAACCATATGGCTGACTCCCTGCAATCCATGCTGGAAGCAAAAAGACAGTTGCTGCTGGCGATCAGTCACGAGTTGCGCACGCCGGTCACCCGCGCCAAGTTGCAACTGGAGTTTATGGATGACACGGATCTGAAGGAGACTCTGCGTGACGACATCAATGAAATAGATCTGCTGATTTCGGATCTGATAGAAGCAGAGCGACTCAGCACCCAGCATTCTGCCCTGATGTCAGACGATGTGGATTTTGCCGACTACATACAGATGCTGTCGGAGCAATTTCACAACTATGAAGGTGGCCTGGTGCTGCAACTTCCGCAGGAAGACCGGGCGATGCATATAGACAAGCTGCGCATCCGTCTACTGTTTGCCAATATCGTCAATAATGCCATACGGCATGGTCGCGGCCGGCCGGTGACAGTCAATGTAAGTTTTAATGCGCTGGAAGCCGTGCTGACCATTAGCGACGAGGGTGAAGGTATTGCGTCCGAGCATCTGAAGCACGTTAAAGAGCCGTTTTACCGAGTGGACAATTCACGTACCCGCAACACCGGTGGTTTTGGACTGGGGTTGTATCTGTGTAACCTGATCGCAGAGGCGCATCGCGGCCGGATGGTGATCGACAGCGTGCCCGGTCAGGGCACGCGAGTCAGAATCTACCTGCCTATTGAACAACAATCAGTCAATCCGCAATCGCCCGATCAGCGCGCGATCAACTGACAGCCGGTTAACCGCCCGCCCGGACAAACTGCTTGCGGCGCCGTGCTTTCAGAAGAGAGGCCGCCAATACACCGGCAATAAGCAACAGTGGAATCAGCCAGGTATTGATCGCCTTCAGCAGGCTGCCAAGCTGATCAATCTCCTGATTCAGGCGGAACTGCACATCGCGCAATTCCCGACGTGTTTCAAGTTGCAACTGGATAAATCGATCAATCTCCGCTTCCTGCTCAGGTGTGATGCCAGTGGCGCCTTCCTCATTCAGCGCGGTCAATTGCTGTTCGGTCTGGGAAAGTCGCTGCAACAGATTGGTTTCTTCAGCGCGCAGGCGTTCATCCGCTTCACGCTGCAGCGCCAGAACCCGTGTGAAAGGACGTGCGTAACGGCCGCGGCTGCGGATATTCACCAGGTCGGTGGTGCCACTCAGGTTGTCCAGCGCATTGATGACAAAGTCGCCGTTGCTGGCAAACGCATTGATCACCCGCTGGCCCAGTACCTGTTGGGACTGCGCCCACATTCTGTCTGCCAGGACGTCAGTGTCCGCAACCACAATCACCGCAATATCACCGCCTGATTCTGCCAGGTGAGTGGTGGGTGCGGCCTGTTCTTCGGTTTGTTCTTCCGTCGATTCCTCTGCCGGGTTTCCAGGCGCGCCCTCAGGAAATGCCGAGCGTGCCGGCCCGGAGACACGTGCGGCGAGGATGCGTCGCTGGTCTTCCGAGACAAAGTCATCAATCAACAGTGTCGGGTCTCCCATTTCACTGAAGAACCCGGTGCCCATCAGCATGGTTTGTGTGCTGGTCTGAATCAGCGGCTCAAAAACCGTGCCGGCTTCCGCATTGGCGCTCAGTGAGCCTGCAGATGACATGTTCATGACCTCCAGCTGCCCGCTGACAATGTCATTTGCAAAACCATCGCGGGGAATACCCAGCATGCCGTGGTGTGCCACCGGACGCTGCCCGGGAGCAAGGGTGACATACAGCGCCAGTTCCTGGTCAGTTACCACCTGCGAGGCATCGTAGTTTATGCCCCAGGCGCTCAGCAGGCCGGGCAGGTCCGAGCCCATATTGTCCCGGAATCCACCGCCGCTCATGGCGATCTGGGTCTGTGTGTCAGAGTTGGGGTCAATAAATACCAGTGCCCGGCCACCGCGCAGCACAAACTGATCAATGGCATACAGGGTCTGTTCAGGCAGTTCCTGTGGGTGGACCAGCATCAGTACATCTATGTCGTCGTCAATCTGCGCAATGTCATCAGCCAGACGCCGCACGTCATACATATAGCGCACTGTGTCCATGACTGCCCAGGGGCGTGTCTGCTGATTCTGAGCGGGATTGAATCCGCCATCCACGTCCAGCGATGTGATCAGTCCGACAATGGTCGGATCGGGATTCAGGACACGGGTAATCAGCCTGGCAAACTCGTATTCAAGAAACTCCTCCTGATCCGGACGGATCAGCGGGATGGCATCAAAAACCCCACCGTCTTCCTGCATGCGGGTGGCCGGATCAAAGGCAACCACGCCGAAATAGACCGACTCGCGCCCCTGTGCCAGCGGTACTGCCTGAATACCGAACTCGGTCGCCAGATCTTCTTCGGCGGAAAAAGGTGCCGGGTCAACGATATTAAGGCTGAGATTGCCATTACTGGCGATAACAATTTCCCGCAGCATTTCCTGTACACGCAAACCATAGGTGCGAACCTGCGGCACTTCCGATGCAGCTTCTTCGGAATAGAAGAATGTCAGTTCTACCGGACGATCCATGTTGCGGACGATATCCCGCGTTGCGTCACTCAGGGTATAAAGATTGTCCTCTGTCAGGTCAATACGCAGGCGCGGCAGTGAGCTGATGATGATGACCGCGATTAACAGTCCGAGCGCGGTGATAACAAGCCCGGCCGGTGAGAATAAAGCTTTGTTCTTCATGGCTTGGCTCCTAGTTGGCTTTTTTGATTTCAATGACGATGGCGGAAGCGACCAGCCAGGCGCCGATTACAGCTGCAAAAAACAGCAGATCGCGCAGGTCCAGTACGCCCTTGCTGATGGCGTCAAAGTGCGTCAGAAAACTCAGGCCGGAGATGGCATCCAGCAGAAACTGCGGCGCCCAGCCCGAGAAAGCGTTCATGACAATTTCAGAGCCCGATGCGACAAAGGCAAAACAGATGGCAACCGTCAGGATGAATGCAATAACGGCGTTGCGGGTCATGGCAGACATGCATGATCCGATAGCCAGGAAGCCGCCGGCCATCAGCCAGCTGCCAATATACCCGGCCAGTATCACGCCATTGTCCGGATCGCCCAGATAGTTGACTGTTATCCAGACAGGAAACGTCAGCAGCAGTGCGATGCCGCTGAGTACCCAGGCTGCCAGGAATTTGCCCAGTACGGCATCTCTCAAACGGATCGGGAGGGTCATCAGCAGTTCAATGGTGCCGGTTTTGCGTTCATCGGCCCAAAGTCCCATGGCCAGGGCCGGAATCATGATCAGGTACAGCCAGGGATGAAAGCTGAAAAATGGCTGCAGATCTGCCTGGCCACGAACGTAGAAACCGCCCAGGTCGAATGTCGCAATGCCATTCATCACCAGGAAAATCACGATGAATACATAAGCCAGCGGCGTGCTGAAATAGGCTGCCAGCTCGCGTCTGAAAATTATCAGGGTTTTGTTTGTCACCTTATTGCCCGTCACATTGTCCATAATCAGACTCCCTGTTCTGTCACGCTGCGGAAGAAGGCTTCCAGCCGGCCGGGTGCAGATTGCAGCTCGGTCGCACTGGTGTCCGGCGCCTGTGCTTCCAGGTCCGCCGGTGTGCCATCGGCAACAATACGGCCATTGGCAATAATGATCGCCCGTGTGCACACGGCGCTGACCTCTTCCAGAATATGGGTGGAAACAATCACAATCTTGTCTTTGGCCAGGTTGCGGATCAGCCTGCGCACATGGTGCTTCTGGTTGGGATCCAGGCCGTCTGTGGGTTCATCCAGAATCAGCACCTTGGGGTCGTGCAGAATGGCCTGGGCCAGGCCCACGCGGCGTTTAAAGCCCTTGGAAAGCGTGTCGATGGTCTGCTCGCAGACACTGCCCAGATCAACATCGTTGATGACCTGCTCTACCCGCTGATGCTTTTCGATGCCGCCATATCCGCGAATCTCGGCGATAAACTCCAGAAATTGCAGCACGGTCATATCGGGGTAACTGGGCGCGCCTTCCGGCAGATAACCAATCAGGGCCTTGGCCGCCATGGTGTCAGTGGTGATGTCATGACCATCAATGGTGACGGTACCCGAGCCGGGGGCGAGAAATCCGGTGATGATTTTCATGGTTGTGGACTTGCCGGCACCATTTGGGCCGAGAAATCCGAGCACTTCACCTTCGGCAACCGTAAAACTGAGGTCGTCAACAGCCGTGAAATGCTCAAATTTTCTTGTTATGTGATTGATTTCGATCATGTTGTTATTTGCCTGTCAATAGTTGCGGGGCAATTGTTGATGGGCAAATATAGGGGGAGAGGCGGCATTTTTCAACCTGCCACACGCTTACTTGTGTGGCAGGTTGTGACGGGGTGCCTCAGTCGTCGTCGCTGCCTCCGTCCTCAATACCGAGTTCCTTGATCTTGCGGGTCAGGGTATTGCGGCCCCATCCCAGTAACAGGGCTGCATCGCGGCGTCGCCCGAGCGTGTGCCTGAGCGCGACATTGATCATGGTGCGCTCAAAATCCGGAGTGGCCTGGTCCAGAATGGATTTGTGCCCCAGGTTGAGTTCCTGACCTGCCCATTCCTCCAGCAGCTGGGTCCAGTCCCTGGCACTGCTGCTTTGTGCCTGATGATCCATCAGTTCCGGCGGCAGATCGTCAATCCGGACTTCCCTGCTGGAGGCCATCACCGTGATCCAGCGGCAGAAGTTCTCCAGCTGACGCACGTTGCCGGGCCAGTCCAGGCTGGTAATGTACTTTTCGGTTTCCGGACGCAGTACTTTTCCTTCGGCATCCAGCTCCTCTGCTGCGCAGGCCAGAAAGTGGCGGGCAAGTCTGGGGATGTCCTCGCGGCGGTCGCGCAGTCGCGGAATATGGATGCGAATGACGTTCAGACGATGGAACAGGTCTTCCCGGAACAGGTGCTGGGCAACCAGTTTCTCAAGGTTCTGGTGGGTTGCTGCGATAATACGGACATCCACCTTGATCGGTGTGGTGCCACCAACGCGATAAAACTCACCGTCAGACAATACACGCAGCAGCCGGGTCTGGGTGTCTGCCGGCATATCACCAATCTCATCCAGAAACAGGGTGCCGCCGTTGGCCTGCTCAAAACGGCCGGTCCGGTGTGTGGTGGCGCCGGTAAAGGAGCCCTTTTCATGACCGAACAGCTCCGACTCTATCAGATCCTTGGGAATGGCGGCGACGTTCAGGGCAATAAACTGTCTGTCACGGCGCGGGCTGTGTTTGTGCAGCGCATGCGCGACCAGCTCTTTACCGGTGCCGGATTCACCGTTGATCAAGACGGTAATATTGGATTGCGAAAGACGACCGATGGCGCGGAACACCTCCTGCATGGCAGGGGCTTCGCCGATAATTTCGGTAGTGTTTTCCTGTGGTGGGACTGGCAGGTCAGCATCCTGTTCACGGGCATGCTCCAGCGCCCGCTGTGTCATCGCCACGGCTTCGTCAATGTCAAAGGGTTTGGGCAGATACTCAAATGCGCCCCGGCTGTAGGACGACACTGCGCTGTCCAGATCGGAGTGGGCGGTCATGATAATGACGGGCAGTTGCGGGAACCGTTCGTGAACCGTGGAAAGCAGCTCCAGACCGTTGATGCCGGGCATGCGAATGTCGCTGATTATAGCGTCAGGTCGATCTTTTTCCAGACGATGCAGCAGGTCGTCACCGTTGTCAAAACATTGGGTGGTGACGCCTGCGCGCGTCAGGGACTTTTCCAGAACCCAGCGGATGGACTTGTCGTCATCCAGAACCCAGACTGTGTTGTGTTTGTTCATGACATGATTACTCCGTCAAGGCTACTTGCCAAACTGGCCACTGCCGATGTCGTTGGATATTGGTGCCTGCAGAAAAACAGGCAGGTAAATGGCAAACTTTGTGCGCCCCGGTTCGCTGTTGCATTCGATAATGCCTTTGTGCTGGTTGACGATGGAATGGGCGATGGACAGGCCCAGTCCGGTGCCTTCGGCACGGCCACTGATCATCGGGAAAAAGATATTGTCGATCAGTTCGGGGGGGACACCCGGTCCGTTGTCGATCACGTCCACACGCACCACCAGCCGGTGAAATACCGTACCAATGGTGATGTTGCGCATGATCCGGGTTCTCAGCTCGATGACGCCGGAGCGGTGCTTGACGTGAGGGCTTTCAAGCGCCTGGACTGCGTTGCGGACAATATTCAGCACTGCCTGAATCAGTTGTTCGGGGTCGCCCTGAATCTCCGGAATACTGGGATCGTAGTCGCGCACGACAGTGATGTCCTTGTCGCGCACTTCAGCTTCAGTCAGATTGCGAACCCGCTCCAGAACCTCATGTATATTGAGTGCGCGGAACTCCATGGGTTTGCGCGAACCCACCAGCCGGTCGACGAGTTTGTGCAGACGGTCAGCCTCTTCAATGATGACATTGGTATAGTCGGTCAGATCCGAGTCGGGCAGTTCGGCGGCCAGCAACTGGGCAGCACCGCGGATGCCCCCCAGGGGGTTCTTGATTTCATGTGCCAGGCCACGTACCAGCTCACGGGTGGTTTCGTGGGTCGAAATCAGATTCTCGTCACGGCTGATACGCTCTGCGTAGTTGATGCCCTGAATTTCCATCAGCAGCAGTGCATCATCCTGGTCTGTCAGCGGCGTAATGGTGTAGTCAACCTGCAGGGTTTTGCCGTGCAGCAGCTGAAGCTGGGTTTTGCGCTTGGTGAAGCTGTGGTGTTGTGTCAGCGCCTGACTGATGTCGTGAATATCCTGCTCGGAGTTGACGAGGATGTCGCCCAGCCATGCATGATTGAATTGCCGGCCGCTGATTGCCAGCAGATTTTCTGCTGACAGATTGATATAGAGCAGACGCAGATTCTCATCCAGCACAAGCAGGGCAGTTGAGAGGTTGTCGAGCAGGCGTTTACAGACTTTGGTACTGGTCAGCATAGTCACTCAGTTCAGATGGCCACAAAGGCCGGTGTATGGTCTATATGCATGCAATAAACAAACCAGTTTGTTGCGGCGTGACTCTTTACGGGGCGGGCCTGATGTTGTGGTCTGTTTTGACGCGTTACCACGGATTATGTGCTGGGGCAGTATGAATCAGAATGCCCTCTAAAGACCGCTTGCTGAAAACTATGCACTATATTGGTGCAAACGACAAGAAGGCAAAAAAAAACGCCTGCCGAAATGCTCCGACAGGCGCCTTCTCTGGCCCGCCGCTGACCTGGTATTACAGGTCAGCGGCGGGCAGTCCGTTACAGGCTGTAGTACATGTCAAACTCGACCGGATGAGTCGACATATTCAGGCGTGTGCACTCCTGACGCTTCAGTTCAATGTAACCATCGATCAGGTCATCACAGAAAACGCCGCCTTTTTTCAGGAACTCGCGGTCTGCATCCAGGTTGTCCAGCGCTTCATCCAGTGAGTAGCAAACCTTGGGAATCAGTGCTTCTTCTTCCGGCTCCAGGTCGTACAGATCCTTGCTGGCAGGGTCGCCGGGGTGGATCTTGTTCTCGATACCATCAAGGCCTGCCATCAGCAGCGCTGCAAAGTACAGGTAGGGGTTGGCCGTGTTGTCGCCAAAACGTACTTCGATACGGATGGCGCGCGGGTTGCCGCCCAGAACGTAAGGGATACGAATGGAGGCAGAGCGGTTACGTGATGAGTAAGCCAGCAATGTAGGAGCTTCGAAACCCTTGACCAGACGCTTGTAAGAGTTGGTTGATGCATTGCCAAACGCGTTCAGTGCCTTGGCGTGCTTGATGATGCCGCCAATGTAGTACAGCGCGGTTTCAGACAGGCCGGCATAACCGTCGCCGGCAAACGTGTTTTTGCCATCCTTGGAGATGGACATGTGCACGTGCATGCCTGAGCCATTGTCTCCAACCAGCGGTTTGGGCATGAAGGTGGCGGTTTTGCCGAATGCGTGCGCTGTGTTGAACACACAGTACTTCAGAATCTGAACCTCATCCGCCTTGTATACCAGGCTGTTGAATTTGGCGCCGATTTCGCACTGACCAGCATTGCCCACTTCGTGGTGATGCAGCTCGATATCAAGGCCCATAGCTTCCATGGTGTCGCACATGGCGCCACGCAGATCACCCAGTGAATCAACCGGAGGAACGGGGAAGTAGCCGCCCTTGACGCGCGGACGGTGACCCATGTTGCCACCTTCGATGCTCTTGCCTGATGACCAGGCGGCTTCTTCGCTGCCGATCTTGAAGAACACACCTTCCATCGCAACGTTCCATTTGACATCGTCAAATACGAAGAACTCGTTTTCCGGGCCGAAGAACGCCTCGTCACCGATACCGGTGGACTTCAGGTACTCTTCTGCGCGGCGCGCTACCGAGCGCGGGTCGCGGTTGTAGCCCTGCATGGTGCGGGGTTCGATAATGTCGCATCGCAGGTTCAGTTGAGGCTCGTCAGCAAACGGATCCATCACGGCGGTAGTATCGTCTGGCTTCAGGATCATGTCTGATTCGTTGATACCTTTCCAGCCGGCAACAGAAGAGCCGTCGAACATGACGCCTTCCATGAAGGTTTCATCAACCTTGGCGGCAGGGAAAGTGACGTGCTGCTCTTTGCCCTTGGTATCCGTAAAGCGCATATCAACCCACTTTACGCTGTGCTCATTGATCATGTGTAACGTTTTAGACATTCCTGATCCTCCGTGTGATCTAGAATAGTGCGTCCGGCACACTTGCGGTAAAGCCTTGTGCCAGCGCTGGTTAATGTTCTTGCAGTGATCTGCTCTCAACAAGCAGGGTGTTCGGCAGTATAATAGCGTTGCCGGTCAGACCCCGAGTATACAGGGAGCAGCAAGAGTCGTGCCATTGTCAATTCCGACGCAGTCTCTTGCAATTCAATTACTTAAGTCTGGTCAGCAGCCAGCTTTGCACCAATATGGTGCTTAATTCATCGTATTGCACATAAATAGTGCATTTCCTGGGAATTCTGAGTCAGCCGCTACGGTTGCCCGGCAACTGAACCGTCGCTCCAGAGGTATTAATGCTTTACGTTATCCGCTTTTTTCCTGAAATAACCATTAAAACCCGACCGGTAAGGCATCGGTTGATTCGCGCGTTGCGCCGCAATCTGCGTATCCTGCTCAGACGCATCGAGCCGGGAATCAGTGTAACGGGGGATTGGGATATTCTGGAAGTGGAAACTGCAGATGACAACAAAATAATTAACCAGAGAGTTCTCGAGGTGTTGATGCACACACCCGGGATTGCCCTGATTCTGCCGGTAGAGAAGCAGCCCCTGCCGGACCTGGACGGAATTGCCGCCGCCGTATTGCAACATTATCGGGCGGTACTGAAAGGGCGCACATTTGCTGTGCGCTGTAAACGGCAGGGGGTTCACGATTTTCGCTCCGGTGATGTTGAGCGCCATGTTGGTGCGGTGCTGTTGCGGGAAACGGAGGCCGCAGGGGTGAATCTCACAGATCCTGATGTCACCGTCCGGGTTGAAGCAAGAAAGAACGTACTGTATGTCGTCAGGCAGCAAATCCGTGGCCTTGGAGGTTATCCCATGGGGACACAGGAGCCGGTACTGTCACTTGTTTCCGGCGGGTTTGATTCGGCGGTGTCCAGCTACCAGTGTATGCGCAGAGGGCTGCAGACTCACTTTGTCTTCTTTAATCTGGGTGGCAGGCAGCATGAACTTGCTGTCAAAGAAGTTGCGCTGTATCTGTGGATGAAATTTGGTGCCTCGCACCGGGTGAAGTTTGTCAGTGTGCCGTTTGAGCCGGTGGTCAACGAAATCATGCAAAAGGTAGACAGCGGTCACATGGGGGTGATCCTGAAGCGGATGATGATTCGCGCTGCAGACAGGATTGCGCGTGAGATGCGGATCCGGGCACTGGTGACCGGTGAGGCGATTGCCCAGGTGGCAAGTCAGACACTGCCCAATCTGAGTGTTATTGACCGGGTGACTGATTTGCTTGTTCTGCGTCCGTTAATCGTCACGGACAAACAGCAGATTATTGATACTGCACGGGCCATCGGCACCGAGGAGTTTTCTGCAGTGGTGCCCGAGTACTGTGGCGTCATTTCCGTCAAACCGACAACCCATGCTCGCCGGGTAAGGGTGGAGCATGAAGAGCGCCAGATGGATATGTCTGTATTTGAGGCTGCTGTAGCGGCGCGTGAAGTGCAGATGATTGATCGGGTGGTAGAGGTGGTGGGACAGCGCGACGTTGAGCCGACCGAGTATGCTCAGTTGCCGCCGGGCGCGGCCGTGATCGACATTCGCCATCCCGATGAGCAGGCGCAGTTACCGTTTGCGCTGCCGCTCGGGGATCAGGGGCATGAGTTGTTGAGCGTGCCGTTTTTCCGTCTGGGGGCAGGATTCGCGGATCTGGATGCAGCCCGTTTGTACCTGCTTTATTGCGACAAGGGCATGATGAGTCGATTGCACGCCTCGCATCTGCAGGATGCCGGTCATAAGAATGTAGGGGTATATCGGCCGGCATAAGACGGTCATGGAATTGTAATCCTGCATGATGTATAATTCGCGGCCTTTTTGTCGGCAGTGCTCCCTCCCCCATATTTTGAGCTTAAGTACAGGTATCCCCAGTGATTGAGAAAATCCGCAACATCGCTATTATCGCCCACGTTGACCATGGCAAGACCACCCTGGTTGATAAACTTCTGCAGCAGTCGGGCACCCTGGGCGAGCGGGGCGGCGCCGTTGAACGCGTCATGGACTCCAACGACCAGGAGAAAGAGCGCGGCATCACCATTCTGGCGAAAAATACCGCCATTAACTGGAACGGATACCATATTAATATTGTGGATACACCCGGCCACGCCGACTTCGGTGGTGAGGTTGAGCGCGTCATGTCCATGGTGGACAGTGTGCTGCTGCTGGTTGACGCAGTGGATGGCCCGATGCCACAGACCCGGTTTGTAACTCAAAAGGCATTTGCCCAGGGTTTGCATCCGATTGTAGTCATCAACAAGGTCGACCGGCCCGGTGCACGCCCTGACTGGGTGCTGAACGAGGTATTTGACCTGTTTGACAAGTTGGGCGCAACTGATGAGCAACTGGACTTTCCGGTTATTTATGCCTCTGCGCTGAATGGCGTGGCAGGGCTGGAAGCCGATGACCTGGCTGATGATATGACACCACTGTTCCAGGCTGTCATCGACAAGGTTCCGCCACCACCGGTGAATGCCGAGGCCCCGTTCCAGATGCAGATCAGTGCGCTGGATTACAACAGCTATGTGGGTGTGATCGGAATCGGGCGTATCACTGGCGGCATCGCCAAACCCAACCAGCAGGTTGTGATCATTGATACCGAAGGCAATACCCGCAAGGGAAAAATTCTGCAGGTGAAGAGTCACCTGGGTCTGGATCGCGTTGATGTGACCGAGGCGCGTGCCGGTGAGATCATCTGTATTACCGGTATAGACAAACTGAACATTTCCGACACGCTTTGTGATCCTGAGAATGTGGTCGCCATGACGCCACTGACGGTGGATCAGCCGACCATTACCATGACGTTCCAGGTGAACGACTCGCCGTTCGCTGGCCGGGAAGGCAAATTTGTGACAACGCGCAATATCAAGGAGCGACTGGATCGCGAATTGATTCATAACGTGGCGCTGCGTGTGGAGCAGGGTGAATCACCCGACAAGTACAAGGTGTCTGGTCGCGGAGAGCTGCACCTGTCAGTGCTGATTGAAACCATGCGTCGTGAAGGTTTTGAGCTGGCCGTATCGCGCCCGCAAGTGATCATGAAAGAGATCGACGGCGTGCTCAGCGAACCGTTTGAAACACTGATGGTCGACTGTGATGAAGAGCATCAGGGCTCCATTATCGAAGAGCTGGGCCTGCGCCGTGCGGAAATGACCGACATGCTGCCGGACGGCAAGGGCCGTGTGCGCCTGACCTTTATGGTGCCAACGCGGGGTCTGATCGGATTCCGCTCCATGTTCCTGAGCATGACCTCGGGTACCGGCATGATGAACCACGTGTTTGACCACTACGGTCCGACCAAATCCGGTGATCTGGCAGCACGCAAGAACGGTGTGCTGGTTTCCATGGTGACCGGCAAGGCACTGGGTTATTCCCTGTGGATGCTGCAGGAACGTGGCCGTCTGTTCATAGAGCCGAACGTGGAAGTCTACGAAGGCATGATCATTGGCCTGCACAGTCGCGACAATGACCTGGTGGTCAACCCGATCAAGGGCAAGCAGCTGACCAACGTGCGTGCGTCCGGAACGGATGAAAACATTGTACTGACGCCGCCGGTGAAGCATACCCTGGAACAGGCGATGGAATTTATTGACGAAGACGAGCTGGTCGAAATTACGCCGGCCAGTATTCGTATACGCAAGAAGAACCTGACTGAAAGTGATCGCAAGCGCGCCAGTCGTGGCGGTGCCGCGCGCGGCTGACAGGCAGTCATGATTGCTCTGTTGCAGCGCGTCACCCACGCCGCCCTCAGGATTGACGACGCTGTATACAGTCGGATTGATCGGGGGCTGGTGGTGCTGCTGGGCATCCAGAAAGATGATGACCTGGCGGGCGGGCAGAAGCTGCTGCGCAAGGTGCTCAGCTACCGCGTGTTTGCAGATGATGAGGGTCGCATGAATCGCAGCGTTGCCGATATTGGCGGTGACGTCATGCTGGTCTCACAGTTCACGCTGGCCGCCGATACCGGCAAAGGCCTGCGCCCCGGATTCTCCTCTGCCATGCCGCCAGCGGACGCTGAAGTGCTCTACGATCAGCTGGTAGCGTGGATGGTATCTGAACACCCCCAGACCGTGACCGGCATCTTTGGTGCAGACATGAAAGTCCTGCTGGAGAATGACGGGCCGGTGACGTTTATGCTTCGGTAGGGAGCGGTCCGGGTGATGGGTAGCAGGATTCTGACCGGCCGCCTTCTGCACTGCCCCACGTGACGCTGCGCAGCTCAGTATGTGTGGTGAGCGGTCCGGGTGATGGGTAACAGGATTCTGACCGGCCGCCTTCCGCACTGCCTCACCCGACGCTG